>Ga0315906_10000023_pt1 | contig 205270 bp, 156 predicted proteins | sample LakEriMetagenome_4_FD_203526 | JGI IMG/M metagenome (GOLD analysis project Ga0315906, IMG submission 203526) | Freshwater fungal communities from buoy surface, Lake Erie, Ohio, United States - Buoy 2 MA122 | ecosystem: Environmental > Aquatic > Freshwater > Lake > Lake biofilm | place: USA...
GATGTGATTCAAGCTGCGACGGTCGTTAATTCTTTCTTCTGGTTGACTGAAGGCAAGATTCATTTTTTCCTTCAAATCAATAATTCGCCATATCCTCTTGGACCACATGACATCAGCTTCCCTAAGATGGGAGAGGGGTACTACCTGTCGCTGGGGATTATGTTCACGAACATAAACACCGTCAAGTACGTTTTGACCCACAGCAACACCCGTGATGGTGAGCATGAGGAGAAATAACGCCGTTGTTTTTCTAATATTCATGGGATTGTTTTTGGTCTGACGGGAGTGTGGTCTTACTGGAGGGTATAGGTCAGTGAGCCAAGCGAGCGAGTGGTTCCATCAGGACCTTGAGCCTTGATGTTTTCGAAGATGACTTTGCTGCCTGCTCCTGAGCCAGAGATTGCGGATTTCATTTCTCCGGTAAGGGTGTTGGCTCCGGAGGGCTTGCACATAATAGGATCTTTACCTTTCCTGATGACCATCATATCAAATTTGGTTACTCGGAATTTAGCGTCGAAGTCGAACCCTTCCAAAATAGCGTTAACGGAAGGGGCTGCTGCCAAAGCTCCTTTGGAGATTGGTCCTCCTTTGCTATTCATAACAGAGGCCACTGGATCAGGGATTCTTTTTACACGGTATTCCACGCTTCCCATGGAAACACTCTTTCCGTCCATCTTGGCAGAGACACTGAATGTAGCCTTACCTTGGGTAGATGCAGTAGCTGTGTATTTACTGTTTCCGTTTTTAGCCAACGAAACTCCACCTGATACAGATACTGTAACATTATTGTCGGGTATACCTGGAACTGAGATAGACATCGGATTGGGTACTCCGATGTACAGTACATTCATTTTATCCGCAGAAACGATTGATGCTGGTGGAGCTGTGATATAAGTTGCTTCAAAAGGATAGTCCTTATCCTCGTTGGTTGCAGGATCTTTAACACGCAATACACCGCCCCATTTCTTTTCACCGACTCCGGAAGCTGTGACTGTGTACTTACCCATTCCATTTTCAACAGGAATGGAGGAACCGCCTACAGTGATTGTTGGGTTGGAGGTTGAGCTAAATGCGGCTAAGAAGATATCTGCCTTGTATTGCTGTCCGTTCAAAACATAACTGGTTGGAGCAATTACGCGAGCCTCTAGGTTATCGAACTTGAATGATCCAGCATCAATAGATGTGTAAAGATGGTTCACAACTTCAGACTCAACATTGCGAACATCAGCCTGGAACTTGGTAAGAAGCGCAATAGTTGCTACAACAGGATTGTGGTAAAAGTTTGCCATCTCCCAAGTCGTTTTGTTGTCGCGAACATCTGCCGGCTTTGGATCCAATGTATTCAAAACCTGGTCTAACCTGGGTTTGAAATTTGCCTGATCTTCGGGTGACAATGTTTTAATGATATTCGTCTTGAACTCTTCGATTTTCTTTTTGAGATCAGTTGCTTTGAAACCACGGCCATCAGCCTTGTCTCCGCACAACATATTAGTAGGCACATCATAATCGTCCTTCCTTGCGATGTCTTTGGTTTCTGGAACTTTTGCTCCTGCTTCCAAGCCTTCCACTTTGATAGTGATTTCGCTTTTAAGGTTATCGATGTACTTCACCATATCAGCGGAATACTGGCGTACCTTCTGGGCTTTTTCATTGAAAGGACCCACTTTTTTGGGATCATTTTCAAGTGCCTTTCTGAAGTCAGCGTAAACGCGCTCATTTCGATTCGTAGTATTCTTGTTGGATGCCTCAAGGCTCTCATTTACTGTAACGAATGCGTTGATGATTTCCTTGGATACATTCAGTGCCAAAAGGGCGGTAAGTACCAGGTACATCATCCCGATCATTCGCTGCCTCGGGGATAGTTTTCCACCTGCCATATCTTAATTTCTCTCTTTAAGGGTTAGTAAAGGATTCAGGGTTTCTTGGTTATGCTTTGATATTACTTACCTGCATTGATATTCATTGCGGAAAGCATGTTGCCATAAACCGTGTTGAGAGAAGAAAGATTCCTGGAAAGTTTGGAGATTTCCTCTTTGTATTTCTTAGTGTCTTCCACAGTAGCGTTGAGGTTGGACATAAGCTCATTGATTCCAGAGAAGAACTTGGCAGTCTCCTTCATGTTTTTGTTAGAATCCTGAAGCTGCAGCTCATAAATGGCATTCAAGGCAGCCAAATTCTTTCCAGCGGCAGATACCTGATCGCTATAAACCTTCACATCATCTGAGGATGTGCTGAGGCTGTTCATGGCCTGAGTAGCTTTCTCATAAGCTCCTGCCAAACCTGATACAGATTTTGAAGCAGTTTGAACATTTTTCACATAATCATCGGTGGCAACCGAAGCGTTAGTGATGTCTGAGAGTTTGGATGTGTTTTCACCCAAGGAACGAAGACCTGTACCAAGGCTTTGAATCAATTCCGGACCGATTTTAGCATCAGCCAAAAGGCGATCAAGCTCTTGCGAAACAGGATCTGCGATTTTTTTCTTTTTGTGCTTATCGGCTCCTGGCTCATGCATACCAGCGAGTTCTGGATAAACCAATGACCAATCCACATCTTCATGTGGGGGTTCAAATGCCGAGAAGAAGAAGATTACCGCCTCTGTAAGCAGACCCACGGTAAGCATTAGGCCCGCACCTTCCCAGTGCTGGATTTTGAAAAGAGCTCCTATAATTACGATCGCTGCGCCGAAACCATAAAGTTTGGCCATCATGTTCTTAAAACCCTTGCTCTGGGTAATTGCCGCTAATCCCATTTTTTTTCAGATGTTTTTTGAGTTAATGTTTAGGTTGAATTTGATTGTTGTAATGTTTTAGAAGTCGGATTTGTCACGACCCATGAAGTCCATGACGCAACGGAATCCGATGTAACTTTTTGCAGTATCCTGATATTCGTAAGAACGAGTACCTGTTTGAAGGTAATATCCTACATCTTTCCAAGATCCACCACGAATAACTTTGCGCTTTAGCACGGGAGGATCAGAATCTTTGGCGTTGTAGGTGTAATCAGGATTCAAATCGTGTTGGAAATTGTATGCAGACTCATCGTATGCATTGCTAGTCCACTCGGATACATTTCCAGCCATACAGTATAGACCGTAGTCGTTAGGCCAATAGGATGTGGCAGAAACTGCATAAAATCCACCATCATCTAGGTAATTGCCTCTCATAGGCTTAAAGTTGCCAAGGAAACAACCGCGACTGTTTCTTATGTATGGACCTCCCCAAGGATATGGCGAAAGATCCATTCCACCACGGGCAGCATATTCCCATTCCGACTCAGTTGGCAGACGGAAGTCTTGTACCATAGTCTCTCCATTGGAAATAAGATAACTGTTCAACAGTTGGGTTCTCCAAATACAGAATGCACGAGCTTGTTTCCAATTCACCCCAACGACCGGATATTCATCATATGATGGATGCCAAAAATACATATTGGTAATTGGGTCATTAAACGAGTATGTGAAATCATGTATCCAAGCCAAGGTATCAGGGTAAACATTGATCACATCTCTCTTGATAAACACGGAACGGTCAATCTTACCTTGTTCCCTGTTGGAGCGTTGAGCGGCCTCCTGGAGGTCAATCCAATAATACTCGAAATTGAATTTCCGGGCATCGAATTCCTTGCGGCGATAGAACCTTTCAGCTTCTGGGAGAAAGAGTTCATTTAATGTCTCGACATTCTCTTCATCTTCATAATCAAGTCGTTCACGCCAATTGATGCGTTCGCCATATTCACCTTCGTCAATAAGGTGATCTCCACCAATCAGCCTATGAGCTAAGGAGTCCCTAACCCAATGAACGAATTGACGATATTCATTGTTGGTGATTTCGGTGTTATCCATATAAAGTGCGTGAACCGAAACGGTACGGCTTTGAGCAACCACAGCATAAGGAACATCCTGGTCACTAGGGCCCATGTTAAATGAACCAGAAGGGATGAACACCATTCCATATGGGTCAGCCTGATACCATTTTTCCCTAGGCTGAACTCCGACCAGTTGGCCGCGATTGCCACCTCCACAACTACTGAGAACCAGCAAGATTGAGGAGTAAATGATCAGTTTTTTCATATCAGTCATATATTGTACACGGTCTGAGTCTTAACGCAAGTCCGCTGTAATTATTATAACGGCTTTTCCGTGGATTTGAATTGATTACAATTGGAATCGACTTATGGATACGGATAAACATCAATTTAGGTTACCTTGAACCAAAATGATTGCAAAACCTACATGAATCTTACATTTCTAATGATCGGGGTTACCTTTTTCTTGAACTTGTAGCAGTAGCCCAACATTATTTCATGACTTCCGCTACTGTAGTTCTTAAGTTCAGAGGTGGTGAGGTCGTAAGAGTATCCTAGTCTCAAATTAGGCATAATGTTCAATCCAGCCATTAATACTATAGCGTCTTCAAGCCTGTAAGATGCACCTGCCCAAAAACGATTGTTGAAATCCATATTGGCATTGATATCAACTTGGGTTTGATCAGCTACATTTTTAACGAAAAAGGATGGTGTAAGTGCCATAGATGGAGAGAATTCGATACGATATCCCGCCATTAAGTAATGGTGACGGGCGAGTTTGGTAGAAAAATCGCCGTAGTCGACTTCTCCTTCTGTTAAGTGGGATGCGGAAACGCCAACATACAATTTGTCGGAGTTGTAATACAAGCCTGCTCCCAAATCAGGCAGTACGGTACCCGATTGTTCGGAGGTTGGAATCAAAGGATCTTGGCTGTCGATAAAAATAAACTCGCCACCAAGAGATTTTTGAACCAATCCGGCGTCAGCACCAATGGCTAAATTTCCTTGACCAACATTAAAACGGAAGGCGTAAGATAGTTTGGCCGCAAATGTGTTTTCAAATCCTAGCTCATCAGTAGCCAGGACGGAAAGTCCTAACCCCCCCCGTAAAAATTCAACAGGAGCATCGATTCCAAAAACCACAGACCTTGGATTACCTTCAAAGCCGGACCACTGGTTCCGATACAAAAGCGTTCCACAAATACCTTCACTGCTTCCGGTGTAGCCAGGGTTCGTATAAAGCTTATTGAACATGTTTTGGCTAAACTGTGGATCCTGTTGGGCGTAAGAAACCGAGCAAGTAGCAAGGACAAACGCTGCAACCAACTGAAGTTTTTTCATAATTATAGGATAGTTGTTTTTGGGGTGTTGTGTTTGGGTTAATTCCTTGAAGATTCAAGTAATAACTAGGGGGCTAAGGTAATTAAAATTTGAAAATCAAAAACAAATGGAAACTAGTACAAAACCTTATTAATTTTTATTGAAGAACTATTTTTGAGCTTTTACAAAAAGTTGTTTATCAATTGTTTGCGATCGAAGTCGCCGTGGTTCGGATTTGTAAGCCATTGAAAATAAGAAGGTATCAAAAAATCAGAGCTTTTGGATTATTCTCCACAACCTTTCAGGCATTTCGTTCTGCATGGCCTGTTGATAATCCTTAGGAGAGCAGGGAATGAACCTTTTTCGCTTCAAGTCGGGATTGTCATCGCTGACGGGCTTGGGAAGCTCAAGCCACCACCTGGAAGTGAAATTATGTTTCAGAAAAACCAAGTTGCCAGAAGCTACACCCGCTTCCACATGGTATTTGGTAAAATTGGATTCTGGCGCTTGACCTGGAAAATCTCCCATCCTGTTAGACACCCCTTCCATCAAATACCAAATCATTTGAGCGGCCAAATGGCTGGTTTGCCCATTTACATCATGATTCCCGTCGAACTCGAAGAATCCAATAGATGAGAGCTGGTCGTTCAATCCGGCGTACAGCATCAATTGACATGCGTCCTCGCCGCTCAGGCCATTGGGTGAGGGATTGGTGTTGCCAGGTGCATCGGATTGCTTTATAGATGAAATATCAAAGCTGATTAAATCCGATGACCTGATTACTGGTTCCATTTCGGACAAATTCGTTCTGGCCTCGCCCACCCTATAGGCATCGAACAGCAAACGGTTCATGAACTCCACTTGTTCGGAGCCTACGAAATGGGTTTGGTAGCCGATATTGCTGAAATTGAAAAGGAATGTGGGTTGTTGAAGAATGATCTTGCCCAACCAAGAATCGTCGGCAACAGGATTTTCCGGTGATCCCAAATCAAACCTAGCATCAATGCCAGCCATATTAATCAATCTTCCGAAGGGACGATAAGCCTCATGCATAGCCAATGTCAAGTCTTGTGAACCACCGATAAGAACGGGAATAAGTCCACCTACCATAAGGTCCCTGCAAATTTCCGCCAAGGCAAATCTTGTATCTTCAGGTGAATTGCCCACCCTTAGCGTGCCTAAATCAACAAGGTTAATCGTATGTTCATGTCGATGCAGGGCATATAACCTTTTACGAAAATCAGCCGCAATATCCCTAGCTTCGGCGGCATGAGAAGAAAGCCTGTAATCGGATACATTCAACAAGGCGATTCCGCTGGATGGCAATTCGGGAAAGCCACTCGAAGAATGAAAAAATGTTGCTTTCCCAATTTTATTCCCCTTGTGGGAAATGGCCTCAGCAACTATATCATCTGAAACCGGGATTAGAAACTCAGGTGACAACATGATACCGACAATTATTTCTTACGGGTTGTCGACTTTTTCTTGGCGGGAGCCTTGGTAGACTTCGATGCAGGCTTGGAAGCCTTTTTAGTCTTTACCGTTTTTTTCGGTGCAGTGCTCGTTGACTTTGACTTAGAGGAAACAGACTTTTTCTTGGCAACCTTTTTAGTCGCACCGGTTTTGACCTTGGCTGGAACATCTTTAGTTGCAACTTTCTTTCCAGCTTTTGCCGGGCCATTTTGTTTTAAATCCAAATCCATGCAATCCTCGTAAGTCAAAGAAGCTGGCTCAACACCTTTAGGTATTTTGATGTTCTTCTTACCCCAGGAGACATAAGGTCCCCATCTGCCTTTTAGCACTTTCAAATCAGGATCCTCGGTGTATGTTTTTATCACTTTTTCTGCGTCTGCCTTTCGTTTGGCAAGTATGAGTTCCACAGACCTATCTGATTCTATAGTATAAGGATCGTCTGTTTTGGGAATGGAAACGAACATGCTATCGTGCCTCACATACGGACCGAAACGACCGATACCTACCACCATCTCCTTACCTTCGAATTCACCAAGATTCCTAGGCATCTTGAAAAGATCCAGTGCTTCCTCAAGGGTGATTGTTTCCAATCTTTGTCCCGACCTGAGCTTGGAGTAGCGAGGCGATTCATCATCCTTGCCATCTTTGATTTGCACCAAGGGACCGAATCGACCTATACGCGCTGAAACAGTCTTGCCTGAGACCGGGTCTATTCCTAAAACACGCTCTCCAGTGGCTCTCTCTGTGTTCTTTTCAGCATGTTCAACGGTTTTAATGAATGGCTTATAAAACTCCTTGAGCATTTTTACCCATGGAATCCTGCCTTCAGCGATTTCATCAAATTCCTTTTCTACATCAGCTGTGAAATTATAATCGAGTATTTCCTTGAAATTTTGGACAAGAAAATCCGTTACCACCGTACCTATATCTGTTGGGAAAAGTTTTGATTTTTCCGCACCAGTAACTTCTGTTTTTGTGGAAGATAAAACCTTGTCTCCTTTGATGGATAAAATTTTCAAAATCCTGTCTTTGCCAGGACGATCTTCCTTGACGATGTATTGGCGCTTCAAGATTGTAGAAATGGTAGGAGCATAGGTGGATGGACGACCAATTCCAAGCTCCTCGAGCTTCTTCACAAGGCTTGCTTCAGTGTATCGAGAAGGGGGGTGTGTGAATTTCTCTGATGCGGTCAAATCTTTGAGGTCGATTGATTGTCCGGCTTTGAGCGGAGGCAACAACCCTCCTTCAGACTCCTCGTCCTCCTCGTCAGTTGACTCCATATAAATTTTTAAAAATCCATCAAACTGAACCACCTCTCCAGTGGCAATCAGGTTGTCTTTATTGCCTGAACAGGAAATGGTAACGATGGTTTTTTCAATTTTCGCATCGCTCATCTGAGATGCAATGGCCCTTTTCCAAATCAAATCATACAACCTGCGTTCGTTGTTTTCACCTTCTATGGTACGAACATTGAAATATGAGGGACGAATGGCTTCATGCGCCTCTTGGGCAGATGCGGCCTTGGTTCGGTATTGGCGTGGGTTTGAGTATTGGGGGCCAAAAGAATCGGAAATCTCTTGTTTAGCAGCTTCTATGGCAGTTGCAGAAAGGTTTACAGAATCGGTACGCATGTAAGTGATTTTACCTGATTCGTATAAGCGCTGCGCCACGAGCATGGTTTGAGCAACAGAGAAACCTAGTTTTCGAGCGGCTTCTTGTTGAAGAGTGGAAGTGGTAAACGGAGCTGAGGGCGATTTTTTTCCAGGCTTTTTTTCGAGGTCCTTGATTTTGAAAGCAGCTCCAATGCATGATTGGAGATATTTTTCAGCCTCCTCTGCAGTTTTAAATCGGGTAGGATGTTCCGCTTTCAATTGAGAAACCCTGCCCTTCTCCCCTTCCACATTGAATAACGCAACTACCTTGAAAGAGGAAGAGCTCTTGTGGGCTTCAAACTCTCTTTCACGCTCAACTATCAAACGAACAGCAACCGATTGTACCCTTCCTGCAGACAAGGACGGCCTAACCTTCCTCCATAATATAGGCGATAACTGAAAACCGACCAACCTATCTAAAATTCTTCTTGCCTGTTGTGCATCCACCAGGTTCTTATCGATTTTCCTAGGATGCGCAATCGCATTCAAAATGGCAGGCTTGGTGATTTCGTGAAAAACAATTCTCTTGGTTTTCTTATCATTTAGTCCCAAAGTCTCAAAAAGATGCCAAGAGATGGCCTCCCCCTCGCGGTCTTCATCCGTTGCTAACCAAACGGTGTCTGCCTTTTTGGAAAGCTTGGTCAGTTCGGCAATAACCGCCTTTTTTTCCTCGCTGATCTCATAAGAAGGAGCAAAATCATTTTTCACATCGATGGCTTTGTCGGACTTTGCAAGGTCTCTTACATGTCCGAAACTGGACTTCACCACATACCCCTTGCCTAAGAATCCCTCAATGGTTTTTGCTTTGGCAGGTGACTCAACGATTACTAAATTTTCAGCCATTAATTTTCAAATATTTAATAATGAACCCCATAGGTCATTGTTTCAAAAAATGGGTCGCAAAGAAAAGAATTTAAATTCAATAGTTCCAAATAGCCTAGGGCATGGTGACAATTTGTCATAGCCCTGATAATTGCTTAACTTTGTGTGATTGAACCTTATGGAAAACCACCCCATTTCCGACAACAAAATTATTGACGAAAGCCGTCAAGGTGAGGCATTTAACTCACAAAATAGCAATCCCAAAGCAACTAGAAAGTTGTTCTTGGAGAGTTATGGTTGTCAAATGAATTTTTCCGATAGTGAGATTGTGGCCTCGATTTTAGGAGATGCTGGATACAGTACTGTAAACGATCCATTTCAGGCAGATGTGATCCTGCTAAACACATGTGCCATACGAGAAAACGCAGAACTAAAGGTTCGACAGCGTTTAAACGATTTCAAGAAAAAAAAGAAAGAAAAGCCTTCCTTGGTTATTGGTATGCTTGGATGTATGGCAGAGCGCTTGAAGTCTAAATTATTGGATGAGGAAAAGCTGGTTGATTTGGTTGCAGGACCTGACTCCTACAGAGACTTGCCAAAACTTATAGAAACCGTTGAGGGAGGCCAGAAAGCTGTTAATGTACTTCTTTCTAGGGAAGAGACATATGGCGATATCTCGCCTGTTCGGCTATCTTCCAATGGGGTTACGGCATTTGTTTCCATCACTCGCGGATGCGACAATATGTGTTCCTTTTGTGTAGTTCCTTTCACCAGGGGCCGTGAGCGAAGCAGGGATCCGGAATCCATTCTTTCCGAAGTCAAGGAACTGTTTGAAAACGGATACAAAGAAGTAACGCTCTTGGGACAAAATGTTGATTCCTACATATGGGCAGGTGGTGGATTGAAAAAAGAGATATTGAGTCCGGAACAAAGGGAAAAAGCAACCGACTTCGCAAAACTCCTGGATATGGTGGCAAGCATTTCACCAGAGCTTCGGGTTCGATTTTCGACATCAAATCCTAGGGATATGACCGATGATGTGCTGCATGTAATTGCCAGCCATCCCAACATTTGCAAATACATTCATCTACCAGTACAATCGGGCAGCACTCCTGTTTTGGAGAGGATGAACCGCGGATATTCCCGCGAACAATACATGGAGCGCATTGAATCTATAAGAAGAATCATTCCGGGTTGTGCTTTGTCTACGGATATCATATCCGGATTTTGTGGAGAAACCGAAAAGGATCATCAGGAAACACTTGCTCTGATGAGTTGGGTTGGATATCACTTCTCCTATATGTTTAAATACTCCGAACGGCCTAAAACACTTGCCGAGCGACAATACAAGGATGATGTTTCTGAAGAAACCAAAACCAATAGATTAACCGAGATTGTGAACTTGCAACAAGAGCTTTCCAAAAAGCGGATGGAGGAAATGAATGGCCGAGTGCACCAAGTATTGGTTGAAGGTCCATCCAAAAGGTCTGATGAAATGCTCATGGGGAGGACCACGGAAAATGCTGTCGTGGTGTTTCCAAAAAAATCGTTTAAGCCCGGCGACTATGTGGATGTTATGGTACACTCCTTCACGGCTGCCACTCTGATAGGCGATGCCATTTGATAAAGTCTTAGGTTCAAACCACCATGGGTACTCAGGAGATAAAACAGCGCTTCGGAATCATTGGAAACTCCCCTTTACTGGAGCACGCCATTGATACAGCCAGACAGGTTGCGCCTACAGACATCACAGTTTTAATCACAGGGGAAAGCGGCACAGGTAAGGAAGTATTTCCACAAATCATCCATAACCTTAGCTCCCGAAAACACGGCCATTATATTGCCGTCAACTGCGGCGCCATACCCGAAGGAACCATTGACTCCGAGCTATTCGGTCATGAAAAGGGCGCTTTCACAGGGGCTCACGAGGCCCGAAAAGGATATTTCGAAGTGGTTAGTGGCGGAACCATTTTCTTGGATGAGGTAGCTGAGCTTCCACTACTGACCCAAGTTAGGTTGTTGCGGGTGCTAGAAACTGGAGAGTTCATTAAAGTCGGTTCATCCAAAGTCCTTAAGACAAATGTAAGGGTTGTGGCCGCCACCAATGTTAATATTCCCGAGGCTATCCGCAACGGAAAATTCAGGGAGGATCTTTATTACAGGCTGAACACTGTTCCCATCCATGTTCCTCCACTTCGTCAGAGGCGGGAGGACATTCATTTGCTCTTCCGGAAATTTGCAGGTGATTTTGCAGAAAGATACAGGATGCCTGCCGTGTCCTTGTCTGCGGATGCCGTTGAGCTTTTGTCATCCTATGCTTGGCCCGGAAATGTCAGACAACTGAAGAATGTCACCGAACAATTGTCGATTCTCGAGAGAAACAAATCCATCAATGCAGCCATACTTGGAAAATACCTCCCAGATGAAGCGGCTAAAACGCTACCTGTATTGGCAGCCACTAAAGGATCGGAATTCTCAGAAAGGGATTTACTATACAAGGTTCTTTTTGATATGCGAAAAGACATCGTTGATCTGAAAAAATTGGTATTGGAGATGATTGCATCTGGAGGTGTAACTGGATCATTTGCCGAGAACCATGCTCAAATCATCGACAAGCTTTATCAAGAAATCAATCCTACATCGGCCATTCCACAGCCCTCAATTTCCATCCAACCTGCGACTTCGGTTACGCCTGTAACCCGTCACGACGAGGTCATTGATGAAAACTTATCTTTAGAAGAGCGCGAAAAAGAGACGATCAAAAAAGCCATTGAAAAACATAGAGGACGCAGGAAGCATGCGGCGCGCGAGTTGGGAATTTCCGAAAGGACGCTTTACCGGAAAATCAAAGAGTACGATCTATAATAAACACCCATGGGAGTCAATAAAATTTTAAGGATCCTGAGTGCAATAATGCTGGTTTTTGCCTTTGCTGCATGTGGTGTCTATTCATTTACCGGCGCATCGATACCACCAGGAACAGAAACGGTTTCAGTTTCATTTTTCGAGAACCGGGCGCCCATCATCCAACCATCGCTAAGTTCGACATTCACTGAAAAACTAAAGGATCGGTTCGTGTCTCAAACCAGCCTAAGATTGAAAAAAGATGGTGGAGACTTGCAATTCGAAGGATATATCTCCGACTATCGTTCGAATCCTGTATCCATACAGGGAAACGAACAAGCCGCACAAAACAGACTGACGATTTCCGTATCGGTTAAGTTCACGAACTCTAAAGATCCTAAACTTGACTTCGAAACTGTTTTCACAAGATATGTTGACTATGATAGTAGGAAGAACTTATCCTCTGTCGAGCAGGATTTGATTACGGAGATTTGCAATCAACTCACCGATGACATTTTCAACAAAGCGGTCATAAATTGGTAATGTGATGACCAGGGATCGTTTAAACAAGCTCCTTAAAAACCCATCGGTTGGGGATGTTGAATCCATCACCGGGTTAGAGGAGATTGTAGCAAGGTATCCTTTCTACCCTTGTGGTCATATCTTGTTGACGGTTCAGTACCGTCTCATGGACCACATCCGATACGAGGCCCAATTGAGAAAAACATCGGTTCGCGTACCAGACAGATCCGTTCTTAGGTCGCTGGTGCTATCGCCTTCCGAAGTGCCCATGCCGGGTGAACTTGAAGTTGTAGAAACCAATCCCAACATACAACCTGGATTGGTTGAGAAAAAGCTTGAAGTAGTACACGAAGAGAACCTTCAGCCTTCTACGGAAATACTACCCTTTATTGAAAACAAGGCTGCCCAAGAAAGACCCGATCCAAGAGAGGTTATTGAGCAACGGCTTAAGGAGTTGAAGGTTCAGGAAGATAGGATGCGTGTATTGCTTTCCGAGGAAACAGGATTGGAAAAACCCATCGAGGTACCCATCAAAAGTGGCACGAATGAAACGGAGCCGCCCAAGATTGCAGCGTTGGGCGAAGCAGAGCATCCGCACGCTATAACAAAACCTATTACTTCCATCGAAAAATCAGAACCCGTTTTAGATAATATTACTGCGAACGAGACTGAAGTATTACCCGAGAAGGCTGATATCAAAACATCAACATTTGACAACAATGTAACTGGATCGCCAGCAACAGAAGAAAAGGCGGAATACAAGCAAAGAGTCATTCACGGTTCCGAAAAAATGTCTTTCATTGATTGGATCAAATCGGAAAAATCGCCGGAAAATCCATCACAGCCAAAGCCACGAGTAATTGAACCCGCCATCGACTATTTGGGGATGTTATCGAAAGAAACCGGAACGGATTCAAGAGCAGAAGTTGGCAACATTAAATCATCCGACCTTATTGATAAATTCATCCAAGAGGAGCCCCGAATCGTGCCTGCGAAAAGTGAGTTTTACTCTCCAGGAAATATGGCTAGAAAGAGCGCTCAGGTTCATGAGGATTTGATTTCAGAAACCTTAGCTAGGATTTATGCTCAACAAGGAAATATTGAGAAGGCCATATCAACTTATGAGCGTTTAAGTTTGAAATTACCGGAAAAAAAGGCGTACTTTGCATCCCTTATCGAAAAACTGAGGTCAAACCCCTAACCTTAGATCTAAAATACTAATAATCAACCAGTCATGTACACATTAGTTTCTGTATTGATCATCATAACCTGCCTTCTCTTGGCTTTAATCGTATTGGTTCAAAACTCAAAAGGAGGTGGATTGGCTTCCGGGTTCAGTTCGTCGAACCAAGTCATGGGTGTTAGAAAGACAACCGATTTATTGGAAAAACTGACCTGGGGTCTTGCCATTACTCTGATGGTATTGAGCATTGCAGGTACGACATTGATGTCGCAAGGCGGTGGAAACCAGGAGTCTTCAACCATTCAAGAGCAGATTGACAATGCAGCAGCGCCCGTAGCCCCAGCAGCTCCTACTCAACAACCAGCCAACAACACGGCTCCGGCTAACAACAGCGGACAATAACGAATAGCAAGGCAAGATCGTTGTTATAGAATCTCTATAAACGAGCGGTTTTCCAAAACATTTGGATGTCACAGTATGTCATTATGACAACAGCTGTGACATTCGTGTTTTTAAGACACCGAACAACTAGGAAAAAGTGTCATAAAAAATAAAATGGCATGGTTCATGCCAAGCCTCCCTCGTCAAACAAAACAACCCTAAAAACCATATCAACATGAGCAAAAAAATCAGCATCAAGCCTCTCGCCGACAGGGTCGTCGTTCAAGTCGCTCCGGCTGAGACAAAAACCGCCAGTGGAATCATCATTCCTGACACCGCCAAAGAGAAACCCCAACAAGGTCTTGTTGTGGCTGTAGGTGGAGGCAAGAAGGATGAGCCTATGACCGTCAAAGTTGGAGACCGTATTCTTTACGGCAAGTATTCAGGAACCGAAATCACCCATGAGGGAAAAGAGTATCTCATCATGCGTGAATCGGACATTTTCGCAATTGTTTAAATTCCACCAGTGTTTATTTTCATTAAAAACCCAATTCATTAATAACCCATCATGGCAAAAGAAATTTCATTTAATCTGGAAGCCCGCGATGCCCTCAAGCGCGGAGTTGATGCATTAGCAAATGCTGTCAAAGTTACCCTTGGTCCAAAAGGACGCAATGTTATTATAGATAAGAAATTCGGCTCTCCCTCCATTACTAAAGATGGTGTAAGTGTAGCCAAAGAGATCGAGCTGAAAAACCCCGTGGAAAACATGGGTGCTCAAATGGTGAAAGAAGTGGCCTCCAAAACCGCTGATGTAGCTGGTGATGGAACAACTACTGCAACCGTGTTGGCCCAAGCCATCATTACTGCTGGCTTGAAGAATGTTGCTGCTGGTGCAAACCCGATGGACTTGAAGCGTGGAATCGACAAAGCTGTTATCGCCGTTGTATCAAATCTCAAAAAGCAAAGCAAGTCTGTTGGCGATGACAACAAAAAAATTGAGCAAGTAGCAACCATTTCTGCCAACAGCGACAACGAAATCGGAGCCTTGATTGCAAAGGCTATGGACAAAGTGAAGAAGGAGGGTGTTATCACTGTTGAAGAAGCCAAAGGAACCGAAACAACTGTTGAAGTGGTGGAAGGTATGCAATTCGACCGGGGCTACATCTCACCATACTTCGTTACCAATGCTGATAAGATGGAGGCTGTGCTTGAAAGCCCCTACATCCTTTTGTATGACAAAAAGATTTCAAACATGAAGGAACTGCTTCCTGTTTTGGAAAAAGTTGTTCAAACCGGAAGACCCATGTTGATCATTGCTGAAGATGTAGATGGTGAAGCTTTGGCTACACTGGTAGTAAACAAAATTCGCGGATCACTCAAAATAGCTGCTGTTAAGGCTCCTGGATTTGGTGATCGTCGCAAAGCTATGATGGAAGATATCGCCATTCTAACAGGCGGTCAAGTCATCTCTGAAGAGCTCGGCTTCAAATTGGAAGATGCCGATCTGAGCAAGTTGGGCAAAGCAGAAAAAATCAGCATCGATAAGGACAACACTACTGTTGTTGGCGGTGCAGGCAAAAAAGCCGAAATCAATGGGCGCGTTGCTCAAATCAAAGCACAAATTGAAACTACCACATCCGACTACGACAAGGAGAAGCTTCAAGAGCGCTTAGCCAAACTTGCTGGTGGTGTTGCAGTACTTTATGTTGGAGCTGCTACAGAGGTAGAGATGAAAGAAAAGAAAGATCGCGTAGATGATGCATTGCATGCCACCCGTGCAGCTGTTGAAGAAGGAATCATTCCAGGCGGAGGTGTTGCCTTCATCCGTGCAATTGCTTCGCTTGACAAGCTTACAGGCGCGAACGAGGATGAAAACACGGGTATCGCCATCATCCGCAGAGCGCTAGAGGAACCTCTCCGTCAGATTGTAGCAAACGCTGGAGGCGAAGGTTCAATCATCGTGCAAAAGGTTCGTGAAAGCAAAGACGATTTTGGTTACAATGCCCGTACTGAGAAATTTGAAAAACTGTTTGCTGCGGGTGTTATTGATCCAACCAAAGTTGCAAGGGTTGCCCTTGAAAATGCAGCTTCCATAGCAGGCATGCTTCTCACCACAGAGTGTGTGCTTTCCGAAATTAAAGAGGATAAAGCTCCAGCCATGCCTGCGGGTATGGGCGGAATGGATGGAATGATGTAAAAATTGCCAGCAATAAAAAAGCCCGGAAATTCCGGGCTTTTTTATTGCGTTAATCAGAAGTAACGAGGTGTGACAATTCTCTTTTTCTCCAATGAAAAATCATACCCGATGTTTATTTCATGAGTGCCGCTGTTGTAGTTCTGAAGGTCAGTCGTAGTATAATCGTACGAATATCCAACTCGCAAGTTTTGAGTTGCCTGTATGGTTACCATTGCAGAAAAGGAATCCTCTGTCCGGAAGGATGTTCCCAACCAAAAAACATCCTTGAACAGGGCATTTACAGAGAAATCACACACAAGGGGAGCCGCCTCCACAGCTTTAAACATGATGGTAGGTTTCAATTTAATATTCTCAGACACTGGAAAAACATATCCAGAGGTGAGATAATAATGCCAAGTGGAGAAATTAAAATCTGTTAATACATCTCCTGTTCCATCACCTTCAACCTTGTTTTGCAATGTCCGTGGAATAGATAGTCCAGCATAAAAGCGATCTGTATTGTAGTACAATCCAAAGCCAGCATTTGGCAAAACTACTTTAGGCGTATTAAAAAGGAATTCATTGTCGTTTTCCTCGTTGGTGATCACATCCGCTAGATTTTCTTGGTGGTTGATGAATCCTCCTTGAATACCCATAGCAAGTGCGCCTGTGGTTCCAACCTGCATTCTGTATGCATAGTTGCCATAAATGGCAAATTGCTTCGTCACACCGATTGACTCATTCATTATGGTTAGACCCAAACCTAGCTTCCGATTCAACATCGGACCATGAATACTTGCTGTTTGTGTTTTAGGTGCACCTTGGATTCCTACCCATTGGTTTCTGTAAACCAAGGTGGTTGCGATTTGGTCACGGCTTCCGGCATAAGCTGGATTAATGAACATCTCATTGAACATGTATTGAGTAAACTGTGGCTCAAACTGGGCGAATGTCAAACCCGAAGAAGATAGCAACAGAAACAAAAGAATCCTGATTGATTTCATTTTCATTTGCGCATTATAGTTATTGCAATATTTTTATTTATGCCAAGAAACTTTTTACCTTCTGAGGATGATATAGCCGTTTCTAGGTTTTTGGCCATCGTTTAAATCAAGAATATAGTAATAAGTACCAGAGGGCAATTTTTGACCGAATTGGATTCCTGAGACATTACACTCTCCAGTCCAATTATTCTTGTAGTCCTTGGCCTTGTATATTAGGTTACCCCAACGGTTATATATATACAAGATATTACCAGGATAATTTTCTATCCCTTCGATCTCATATCCATCATTCACGCCGTCATCATTGGGTGAAAAGCCGGTAGGAATCAACATGGTATCACAAACAACTGTGATATCAACAGACATGCTCATCTTACATCCGAAATCATCTGTCACCAACACCGTATAAGTTGTGGATTCTCTTGGATTAACAACAGGGTTTGAGGCGTTGGGGTCAGAAATATAGATTGTGGGAGACCATTCGTAATTGACACCACCCGTTGCAACCAACTCGACGCTTTCGGGCGGACATAATATTTGATTGCTGCTGATTGAGGCTCCGGTTAAAGACCTCACTGTTACATCCACTGAATCGGACATAACTACTCCACAAACCGAGTTGACTTCGCATTTGTAAAACCCTTGCACATAAGCCTGGTATTCATCATTTACGGCACCCTGGATTGGGGTATTGTTATAGTACCACTGATAGGTGGCCGGAACATTCACATTTACCTTTAATAATGCGGAATCTCCTACACAAATTTCCGGATCAGTAATCTGAACATACACATAAGCACTGTTTGCCAAAACAAAGTCCGTTGTAGTCGTACATCCGTTTGCATCCGTAACAGTTACAGAGTATGCAGCAGACGGCTGGTTGTTCAAATTCTGTGAAGTAGCTCCCGTGTTCCATAGGTAAGAATAGGGAGCTGTTCCTCCTGCAGGTGTGATATTGATGTCGCCACCGATGTTGTTGATACAATCACCTACCAATGTTGCTCCAGACACCGAAAGTGCTGCGCTAGGCTGTGTAATTTGGAAATTCTGAGCTATGGTACAACCATTCAAATCTGTAACAGTGACAGAATATGCACCAGCCCCAATACCTGTAAGGTCTTCAGAGCTTGCACCATTGCTCCAGACAAATGAATATGGAAGTGTTCCGCCTGTGATAGTAAGATCTATGGATGCATCATCGCCGCCGAAACACAATACATCCTGTACAGAAGTTTGCTGAATAACCAATTCCTCGGCTGGTTGGTTAATAACCACTGACAATGTATTCGTACATCCATTTGCATCTGTGATGGTTACCGTATAAGTACCTGCCACTATATTTGATATGTCCTCAGTTATAGATCCATTACTCCACTGAAAGGCATATGGATTGGTTCCTCCAGTTGTATTCAGATCAATAGATCCATCATTGCCACCGAAACAATTTACCTGCTGGATTACTCCTACAGCCAAAGAAAGTGAGTCTTGAGGTTGATTCACAAATGCAGTTGCAGAATCAACACATCCATTGGCATCAATAATGAGAACCGAGTAGTTTCCACTTGAAAGGTTGGTGATGTTTTGAGTTGTAGCGCCATTGCTCCAAGCATACGAATAAGGCGATGTACCTCCTGAAACATTCAAATCGATTGCTCCATCATTACCGTTAAAACAATTCACCTCCTGACTAACATTAATACTGTTTGAAATTGGATTGATAGGCTCACCTACACCAATAGTTATTGTTGATTGACATCCATTAATATCTACAACGGTTACCGTATAAGTTCCAGCGCCTACTCCGTTCAGATCTTGTGTAACATCACCATTGCTCCAAGAATAACTGTAAGGCTGCGTTCCACCGCTTACACCAAGATCAATAGAACCTGTACTAGATCCATAGCAGTCGACATCGCTAACTGAAGTAATTGCTAAAGCAAGAGAATCGGCAGGTTGGGTTATGTTAGCGGACAATGAATCCAAACAACCATTTGCATCCAGTACCAATACCGTATAAATTCCAGAAGGTATTCCATTTAGATCCTCGCTGTTTGATCCGTTACTCCACTGATAGGAATATGGCACAGTACCACCAGAAACCGAAAGATCAATTGATCCATTGCTATTTCCGAAGCAATCTACATCACTAGTAGAAACCGTACTTAATGCAAGTGCAGCTTGGGGCTGTACAATAACCACTATTGCCGAATCACTGCATCCATTAGAATCTATAATGATAACAGAGTAAGTGCCAGCGGAAAGTCCATTCAAGTCCTCATCTACCGATCCATTGCTCCAAGAGAAGCCATATGGAGCGGTACCACCCGTGACGGTTAAATCTATGCTCCCATCGTTTCCAGCAAAGCAGTTCACTTGTTGTGTAACAGAAGCCGAAGAAGCCAATGGATTGGCTGGTTCATTCACTGTGACGCTCAAAGTAGCGTCACATCCATTTGCATCCACAACGCTCACAACATAGGTGCCTGCGGAAATGAACTGCAAATCTTCGGTAACCGACCCGTCACTCCATAGGTAGTTATAAGGTGCCGTACCGCCACCTACTGAGAGATCGATTGAACCTGTGCTATTGCCGAAACAATCCACATTTGAAACCGAATTGGCGCTTACTGCGAGAGCGGCCTGAGGCTGTCCAATCACTAACGACAAGGAGTCGGAACAGCCATTTGCATCGGTTACCAAAACAGTATATGTACCCGATGAAAGTCCAGATATGTCCTCATTGGATGAACCATTGCTCCACTGATAAGCATAAGGTGCGGTACCATCGGTTACAGCCAAGTCTATTGAACCGGTACTGTTGCCGAAGCAATCCACATCTGTTGTAGATGCCGCATTCAAGGAAAGTGAAGCTTGCGGCTGTCCAACGAACAAGAAACTTGAATCATTGCAACCATTAGCATCTGTAATGATAACCGAGTAAGTACCTGATGAGAGTCCGTTTAGATCCTCACTATTTGATCCGTTACTCCATAAATAAGTATAGGGAGCGGTACCACCTGATACTGACAAATCAATGCTGCCATCGTTACCAGCAAAACAATTCACTTGCTGCGTTACCGTAGCCGTTGATGCCAATGGATTAGATGGTTCATTCACAGTTATGCTAATACTTCCATAACATCCATTCGCATCCAAAACGCTTACAGTATAAATACCGGCAGGTATCGATAGAAGATCTTCGCTCACTGATCCATTATTCCATTGGTAAGCATAAGGCGCTGTGCCACCGCCTACAGATAGATCAATTGATCCGGTGGTGTTTCCGAAGCAATCCACATTCGAAACGGAATTGGCGCTTACAGCAAGGTTAGCTTGGGGCTGACCGATGAAAACAGATAGAGAATCTGAGCAACCGTTTGCATCTATCACAAAAACGGCATATGTACCTGATGAAAGTCCGGTCAAATCCTCATTGGCAGAACCGTTGCTCCACTGGTAAAAGTATGGCGAGGTGCCGCCAGTAACAGATAAGTCGATTGCTCCATTGTTTCCGCCCGAACAAGACACAGGAACTGTAGAGCTATAGGCCAAAGCCAGTGCAGCCTGTGGCTGGGATATGCTTACCGATGCAGAATCCTGGCATCCGTTTGCATCAATTATAAGCACACCATATATTCCTGCTGAAAGTCCAGATAGATCCTGGTTAGAGGATCCATTACTCCAAGAGTAACTATAAGGTGCCGTACCACCCGATACAGATAAATCAACGCTAGCATCACTTCCCCCGAAACAATTCACTTGTTGATTGATAGTGGCAAAACTATTAAGAGGGGCAAATGGCTGTGATATGGTTTGATTCACAGAATCAATACAACCATTGGCATCTGTGATAACACAAGAATAAGTTCCTGAAGCTAAATTCAACAAGTCCTCGCTTGTTGAACCGATATTCCATAAAAAGGAGTAGGGACCCGTGCCACCATTGGCAGAAAGATTGATAGCCCCATTAGATCCGCCATTACATGAAACATCTGATATTGAAACTGCATTGACAGCCAAAGGAGCCGAAGGTTGATTGACAAAGAATGAAACAGACTCTGTACATCCATTAGCATCAGTAACCTGGACACCGTATGTGCCACTTGAAATTCCCGATATGGCTGAAGCTATCGAACCCGAAGTCCATGCATACGAGTAGGGAGCGGTTCCATTATTTGCTGTGATTGCAATTTGACCATCATTACCTCCGAAACAGGATACACTGACAATAGATGAAGTTGAAATACTAAGTGGGGCAGCAGGCTGCCCAATTGAAGCTACCGTGCTAGTGGTACAGCCGTTTGCATCGGTAACCTGCAAAGTGTAGTTGCCTTGTGTGAGTCCTGTTAAATCAGAAGTATTAGAGCCATTGCTCCAAGTGTATGTGTATGGAGCAGTACCTCCATTAACCAATGTTGATATTGAGCCGTTGTTTCCTCCAAAACAAGACACTTGAGTTATTGAAATGGAATTTACTGAAAGGGGTTGGGAGGGTTCCGTAATTTGAACACTTTGAACCAAGGTGCAACCATTAGCATCGGTTATCTGAACTGTATAACTTCCAGCAGCCAATGAGACGAGATTTGCGGAGGACGCACCATTGCTCCATGAGTATACATATGGCAAAGTCCCACCTGAAACATTAACAGCAACCGATCCATCTGATCCGCCTTGGCAATTTACATTCGAAACGGATGAGATATTAGATGCTAACGGAGCCAAAGGTTGGTTGATGAATGCGGTTGCAGATGCAATACATCCATTCGCATCCGTAACAGAAACCGTATAAGTTCCAATTGGAAGGTTTCCTATATCCTCAGAGGAAGATCCGTTGCTCCATAAGAAAGCATACGGCAAAGTACCACCGCTTACACTTAAATCCAAAGAACCTGTTCCTTCGCCATAACATGCAACATTCTGCGAAATATTCAAGGTCGCCGACAAGGATCCTGTTGGTTGGGTAATCGTGTTTGATGCAATCTGTGTACATCCATTGGCATCTGTTACGGTAACTGTATATGAACCAGCTGCAAGTCCAGAAATGTTGGCGGATGTTGCACCCGTATTCCACAAATAGGTATAGGGCGCAGTACCTCCCGAAACGGACAAATCGATAGTGCCATTGTTTCCACTAAAGCAAGAAATATTTGAGACAACAGCGGACTGCACATTCAATGCTGCAACAGGCTCGGAAACTGTAGTATTCGATATTGAGGTACATCCATTCGCATCTGTAACAGTTACTGAATAACTTCCAGCACTTAAACCACTAATGGATGATTGGGTAGATCCAGTGCTCCATACATATGCATAGGGCGCAGTACCTCCACTAACAATCGCGTTGATTTGGCCATCAACACCAGAATTACATGATACATTTTGCAAAACACCAACCGAGGCATTAAGCGGTGCTATGGGTTGACTGATGCTCGTTGAAAGTGAAGCTATACAACCATTGGCATCTGTTATTGAAAGCATATAGTTTCCAGAAGATACCGATGTAAGGTTTTGGTTTGTTGATCCGTTGCTCCAATTGAAGGAGTAAGGAGTTGTGCCACCGGCAACATTCACTGATACAGAGCCGTTAGCACCTCCAAAGCAAGAAACATTTAAGGTTGTGTTTGCCTGAGCCGTTAATGGAGCAGCTGGCTGACCAATGAAGTAATTATCATTGGAAATACAGCCATTAGCGTCGGTTACAGTTACAGAATAATTTCCTGAAGCCAGTCCGGAAACAGATGCAGCAGTTGAACCATTGCTCCATAAATAAACATATCCTGGAGTACCTCCACTTACTGAAACAGTTATGCTTCCATCGGAGAAGCCAAAACAAGAGGCATTTTGAGATCCAGATAATACCACATTAAGAGAAGCTACTGGTTCGGAAATGATACTGGTAAGCACTGCAGTACATCCGTTTGCATCCGTAACAGTGAGATTATAGGAACCTGCCTGCAATCCGTTTAAATCCTCTGTAGAAGCCCCGTTGCTCCAAGCATAAAGGTATGGACCTACGCCACCAGTTATGGATGCGTTTATGGAGCCATCGGCTCCGCCATTACACTGTACAGCTTGAATAGATGTCGAGGTAGCAACAAGTTGAGATGGTTCTGAAACTATGGCGTTGCCAGATGCGGTACAACCATTGGCATCCGTAACTATGACAGCATAGGCTCCTGCAATCAAACCATTAATTGACTGACTTGATTGTCCATTGCTCCAAGCATAAGTGTACGGCGCAGTTCCTCCGGATGGGTTCAAGTTAGCAAAACCATTACTTCCAGAAAAACAGGAAACAGGAAGAGTAAAAATGGAAGCTGCAGACAATGGAGCTGCTGGCTGACCAATTGAAGCATTATATAAAAATGAACATCCATTATTGTCTGTTACGGTTACGGAATAAGAGCCGCTTGGTACCAACTGTAAATCCTCATTGGTAATACCGTTGCTCCATGAATATGTATAGGGGGCCGTTCCACCTGAAACGGACAAGTCAATTGATCCGTCAGTGCCTCCAAAACAGGAAGCGTTAGTTACTGCATTAGCAAATGCAGACAAAGAATTAGGCTGTGACACATTCAATGCGGCAGAGACCACATTGCAACCATTGGCATCGATTATTGTTACCGTGTAAGTTCCAGCCAGCACATTACCTGAAGAAGCTCCTGTGGACCCATTACTCCAGAGATATGAATAAGGTGCTGTTCCTCCTGCGCCAACCACAGTTGCCGAGCCATCCAAAGCACCATTACAACTTGCATTTTGAATAGAGAAACTAGCCACAGTTAATGGCAATAGTGGTTGTTGTACGGACAGTACTGAAGTTGTGGAGCAGCCGTTTGTGCCTGTTGCAGTGACGGTATAGTTTCCTGCACAAAGTCCGTTTATACTGGATGATGTTGCACCCGTAGACCAAGCATAAGTGTAGGGACCAAATGCACCGGAAGCAGTTGCAGTAATAGAGCCATCGCAATAGGAGAAACATGCTGCATTCAAAATAGAGGTTGCATTTATGGTCGGGGTTTCCGTATTGGCGATTACACAAACCGTATCGGTGGATGAGCAGCCATTTTCTGGATTGGTGATGGTCAAGATATAGCATCCAGCGCCGGCAAGTGGACTCGATGTAGTAGCACCACTTATAAGATTGGATCCTGATAACCCAGTCCACGAATAAACCGCTGATGCTATATTGGAGGACCCTTCGAGGACGGCACTAGGAGTTGAACAAGTAATAGATTTATCCGTTCCAGCATTTGCTATTGGAAGTAAGTTATCGAGGGTAACCACAACTGTATCGGTAGCTACACAAGTGCTAATGGTAGGACTTTGCACATACATGACATAAACTCCGGGCTGGTTCACAACAGGTGCAAAAGAGTTGGCCCCTGATACGATATTTCCACTCAAGGCACTCCATGTAACAGTTACACCTTGGGTAGGTGTTGATCCGGCTAGATTAATTGATGTGGTGTTACAATTTAAAACCATGTCCGGACCAGCATTAGCTTGAACCTCTGAGAAGTTAGCAAACTCAAAAGGACCGCTTACATCTTTTAATTCGGATGAGAATGAAGAGGAAGATCGTGTTTTGAATAGCAAAGCACCAAAAACATTGGAACAAGGTCCTGTTACAGTTGCAAAATCAAGTCCGAAATCGGTAAAGTTCATCGCAATATTGACAAGCTGTCCAGCATCTAGGTTTGAACTATAAGATGCAGATGATCCTGACAAGTTCCCCCAATAACCTGCTTGGGTAGGATTACCATTGAGTACACTATATACAAGACAAGAGGCACCTGAAAGGGAGGATATTTCTGCATAACCATATCCATTGGATCCCGCTCCTGTAATAAAATCACCTGTGAAATTAAACGGCCTGCCTGGTAACGCATTGAACCATGCTATACCATTTCCATTTCCATCAAGGTTGTTGATGTTGCACCAGATTCGGATTGAGGCCACACCGCTTGTGGCATTGTAATTCAGACAAACAAGAATATCTCCGGGAACAGATATAGCACCTGAAGAGCTGAAACTAAATGATGAGTGACCTCCTGTGGCGGTAGGTCCAGTGTTTGAGAAGTTGCCCGTAGCTGGATTAAATACAGGAACACTTCTATATATTTCTATATCCGTATAGCTGTCACCTGTTGTTGCAAGCTTGGTCACATATGCGAACATCCACAACTTGTTATCTACTCCGCTTCTTCTGAGGTGTCCACCAATATCTATGATGTCATTTTTGTTAGGCACAGAAGACACAGCAATGTTCCAATTCGATGGGTTATCGCCATTCTTATTACTGCCTGCGAAAGCGGTGGTATCCGGGGAAATATTATCTCGACCAGAAAAAGCATCTATTAAGGTATTGCTATTAACGACTGATAAAAATGGGTATGCCATTCTTTGTAAATAGGTGCGGTTACGGTCCTGGGAGGTGGCTCCTGATTGAATGATGGCATTGAATTGAGCTGCTGAAATGGCAGGGATAGCAGTGGATGAATCTGACCCAATTACGCCAACTCCAGTACCCGGAAAAGAGGGGCTGCTGAACCAAGAATCTCCCAACACAGAGGCTGGTGTATTTGCTTGAACATCCCCATCTACACCAAAACCTGAAATTTGGGTTGGGTTCGAACAGGTGGATTGGCTGTTGGAAACCTGGGTGGTTAACAGCAATGAAATCAACATAATCCAAAAGGCAACGACCTGTTTTACAGCGAAATCAAGGCTTTTTATCATCTGAATATTTTTTTCTAAAAACTGTGGTCATAACATTGAACCGATTTGTACGAAATAGTTTACAAACTGTTTCGCTCTTTAATCGATCTTTATTAAACCTAGAATTTTAAAAATCGGTTCGATGATCTTTTTGACCAATGAAAAATACCCTATAATAAACATTTGATATTCAGGCATTTAATTAAACGAGGTGAAAAAAATGTTGGGCAAAAAAAAACCGGTCTGATGTAGACCGGTTCGGAATTTTGATAAAAACTCTAGTTTGATAGAAGCTGTTTGAGCAATTGAGCTACCATTTTATTGTCCGCCCTTCCGGCAAATGCCTTAGACGCAACGGCCATTACTTTACCGGTATCTGCAGGACTGGATGCGCCAAGAGATTTCACCAAGCTTTCCAACTCAGATCTTACCTCCTGCTCAGAGAGCTGCTCTGGAAGATACTTTTCAATTACAGCAATTTCTTCCTGCTCGGTGCCGGCCAAATCCTGTCTGCCTTGCTGCAAGAAAATTTCAACAGACTCCTTTCTTTGCTTTACCAATTTTTGAAGGATCTTCAGTTCATCATCGGTGGTAAGTTGCGTTGATGTTCCACTGGTTTTAGCCAACAGTATAGCTGACTTCACAGCTCGTAGTGCTCGTAGTGCGGGCTCATTCTTAGATAGCATTGCCGCCTTTATTTCGGCATTTATTTTTTCCTCTAGTGTCATTGTTTATCAGTCTACCCTATCGTGTAAAAATGGATTGTTTGGTTTGATTTCTGGACGACCATCTGGCTCTCCCGTCAAACTTAGTCTTGATATCTCAACATTGGACGATGGATTATTGCTTTCGAATTGAACGCCGCGCCTTTTGTAAGCTGGCTCTCGTTCCATATCGCTTAGACCACCAGGTGTATTGTATCTCATATTTAATTCGCGGATTCTAGCAATGCGATCGAAGGCCTGTTTTCTAGCGTCCATTTCAGAAACCTCTGATGAGTTTTCATCGTCAGCAGTGGTTGATCCAAAATCCTCAGTTTGGTCTGTTGTCTCAATTTCTTGCGACGAAATATATACAAAAGGATTGCTCTCCTCAATTTGATCATTTCGTAATTCAAAAATAACCGGAGGATTATTTGATTGACTGGTTTCAGGATTTTCAGATTCTATTAGGTTCGATAGTTCTTGAATATCTCCCATAGCCATCTCGATATCGGTTTGCTCGCTGATTTCAACAGTTTCCGATTCATCCGAAACATCAAATGTCATTTCCAAGGAATGGACAATGGGAGATTCATCCAATGTAGTTGGTAATTCCATTTGAATAACAGAATCGACATTGGATATGGACTCCACTTCAATTTGAGAATCTTCGTCGGACGGCAATTCCATCTCAGTTTCTGAATCATCAATAGATAACAATTCCATTTCATATTCACTCATATCGATTTCAGGTACGATTTCCTGATCTGCCGATACAGCAGTAGCCAAGGGAGTGGGTTCCAATATTTCCTTATCAATTGACTTCTCTTCTTCAAAAAGATTATGAACTACCATTTCGTCATGTGACACTGGTTTTTCTGAAACATTAAAAACTGGAGCTGAGGCAACTGGCTCTGCTATTATATGAGTGTCAACACTAGTGGGCACGGAAGTGCTTATCAATTCGCCAGAGATATCATATTTTGTTACAGGCTCTACGGTTGAAATGACTGAATCGAGCTGATCTCTGGTTTTAAATCCGGTAGCAATTACGGTAACATTGATTTTTTCTCCTAAGGCCTCATCCACTCCAACACCCATAATTACCTCCGCCGTATGACCTGCTTTCACTTGAATATGGTCTGTTATCTCGGTCATTTCATCCATGGTGATTTCCGAATCGCCAGATGTGATATTCAACAAAATATACCTGGCCCCCTCAATGGAGTTGTCGTTCAACAGAGGAGAATGCAATGCCTTTTCGACTGCAGCAACCGCTCTGTTTTCACCTTCAGCATAGGCAGAGCCCATGATGGCTACACCACTGCCTTTCATTACAGTTTGAATGTCTGCGAAGTCAACATTGATGTGTAGAGTAGTTGTAATGATCTCGGCAATGGATTTGGCTGCAACCGCCAAAATATCGTCAGCGTGGCCAAAAGCTTGGCGCAACTTCAAATCACCATGGATTTCGCGAAGCTTGTCATTGCAAATCACCAATAGGGTATCCACATTGTTTCGCATTTCCTCTACGCCCGCATCTGCTTGTGCTTTTCGTTTCTTCCCTTCAAAACCAAAAGGTATGGTAACAATTCCAACCGTTAGGATTCCCATTTCGCGAGCTATAGATGCAATGATTGGAGCTGCTCCGGTACCAGTTCCACCGCCCATGCCTGCCGTGATGAACACCATTCTGGTTCCATGGCGAAGGATTTCTTTGATCTCGTCAATATTCTCCAACGCGGCTTTCCTACCAACTTCGGGCATGGCTCCTGCACCTAAACCTTGTGTCAATCCCGGACCCAGTTGAATCTTTACCGGAACAGGACTCTTCTCAAGAGCCTGGTTGTCGGTATTGCAAATGATAAAATCGACACCTTTTATGCCGAGCTTAAACATATGGTTTACGGCATTGCTGCCTCCGCCACCCACGCCTATCACCTTGATGATGGATGGTCTTTCAGTTGGGATTTCAAATTGCATCATGTTTTTTGGGGGGTTATGGTTTAATATTTTTAATTAATATCAATGTTAAAGTTTTTCATCAATTATAGTTTCCGATCCTCGCCTTCATCCTTTATCATGTCCTTGCCCTTTTGGAAGAAAAAATCGAACCATGTTCCATGTCTTGGATTTTGTCCGCCCTTGATAACCGTTTCAGGCTGCTGCACAACATCACCAAAAGCCGATTTGCTGGATATTTTTTCATGCTCAGCGATTCCTTGAAGCACCAAGCCTACCGCAGTTGCGTACATCGGACTCTTCACTTCATCGAATCCTTTTGCAAGGTGTTCATTCGGGTAACCGATTCTTGTATCCATACCGGTATGAAATTCCATCAATTGGGAAACATGTTTTAATTGTGATCCTCCTCCTGTGACCACAATCCCTGCGATCAATTTCTTTTCAAATCCAGAAGTTTTGATTTCATACGCAACGCACTCAATGATTTCCTCCATACGAGCCTGAATGATCTCCGCAAGTGTTTTCACAGATATCTCCTTGGGTTCTCTTCCTCTGAGTCCAGGAATGGAAACAATTTCATTGGCCTTCATTTGCTTTGCCAAAGCTGATCCAAATTTCACCTTCAAAAGTTCGGCCTGACTGCGGATGATAGAGCAACCCTCTTTGATATCTTCTGTGATGACATTACCACCGAAAGGTATCACTGCGGTATGGCGAATAATACCATCTTGGAAAATGGCGACATCGGTTGTGCCACCGCCAATATCGACCAACACCACACCAGCTTCCTTCTCCTCTTCCGTAAGAACAGCTTCAGCTGAAGCTAGTGGCTCAAGTATCAAGTTGACAGCGGTCAATCCAGATTTTGAAACACATTTTTTAATGTTACTGGCCGCTGTAATCAATCCTGTAATGATATGGCAGTTAGCCTCCAGTCTGATACCTGACATGCCAACGGGTTCCTTTATACCTTGTTCATTATCGATGATGTACTCTTGTGGAATAACATGGATAATGGCTTGTCCGGGAGGTACAGCCAATCGATGCATATCTTGTACAATTGCATCAATGTCCTCATTACTGATTTCCTCATTCACATTAGATCGGGTAATCATTCCACGATGCTGAAGACTCTTTATATGCTGTCCTGCAATTCCAACATAAACCTCTCCGATTTCCACATTTGCCTTGTTCTCGGCAATTTTAACTGCCTCCTTGATGGAATTTACGGTCTTGTCAATATTGGCAACGACTCCCCTCATCACTCCGAGAGACTCCGATTTTCCCATACCGAGAATCTCGATTTTCCCATTTTCATTTTTTCTGCCCACAATGGCGCAGATCTTGGTCGTTCCAATATCAAGTCCAACAATTATTGGTGAGTCATGCATGGCTTATATGTCTTTAGTTTTTGTTTCAGATTTCACGATTGGGTTTTTGGTACAAACGACTTGTCCCTTATATTTCAAATTAATGGTGGAGTAGGATTGCCAACCATTTCGCACAGCACCCTCCTTATAAAAAATCATCAAGTTGTTTAATTTCTCTTTTAAATTTTCAGATGAACCTAAAATAATTGTATGACTGCCCACTCTTGGAACCAGCTCCAAGTCAAAATTCGCATTGACATAAATTTGTTCTATTTGTGAATTCCAAAAATCATCTTTAATGATTAATTGGGCTACTTCATAAGCTTGTTTAAGTATAGGAGATGTGATGGTGTCGTTTGGCAATTGACTGGAAAAACGCAGGTTTTTCTGTTTAGGGCCATCGAAAATATATCCGGATACGACCGGAAATCTAGATGTAAACTCGGTTGTAGTTGGCATAAAGTCTCCGGACTCATCGACATAAAAATGCTCATTATCATAATTGATCACGCGAAGTACAGGGCTTCGTTGCCAAATGTCGATTCGGATGTGACCGTCGACTGTTGAGTAAACATTTGCTTCCACCACAAACGGATTGGACAAGCACTTTTTTTCCATTCTGACCATATCCAATGATGACATGGCTTTCCCAGATACTGATGCCGATTTTGACTTAAATAGCTCCTCGATATCCGACGATGTCACAAAGTCAAATCCAGTTGTATCCATTATATGAACCTTAAGCCCCTTGCAAACGACCTCATCCTGTGATTTTTCTGCAAAGCCAACAGCGAAAACCAAAGCAAAAGCCAGAAAACACCATCCTGTTCTTGATATGAATCTCTTGCTAATCTTGATCATACGCTTTGTGGGTTTAAATGGTTTTTATTGCGGACAGATTCGACAATGCCAACAACCAAGGCATCGATATCTCCAGCTCCCAATATCAAGACAACATCTGATTCAGATTGAGAAACATATTTGAAAAGCTGATCCTTTTGAAGCAACACCTTAGTATGTGCAGTTACCATATTCAAAATCATTTGCGAAGAAACGCCCGGTATTGGCAATTCCCTTGCAGGATAGATATCCAATAAAACCAAGGCATCCAATAAGGATAGGCTCTTGGCAAATCCTTCGGCAAAGTCCCTGGTTCTTGAATAAAGATGTGGCTGGAAAATACCAAGTATGTTTTTGTTGGGATATAACTCACGAACCGTATTAATTGCGGCAGTCAATTCTGTTGGATGATGGGCATAGTCATCGATTACAACTTTTCCATGCTCTCGCAATCTGTATTCGAACCTCCTATGTACGCCTTTGAAAGATGCCAACCCCACTCTGATATCATCTGGAGTCAATCCTTCTTTGAGACATACAATACATGCAACTAAAGCGTTTTCTACATTATGGCGTCCTGGACAATACAAAACCATATCCCTCATTTCAAGCCCTTGGCCAAGAATATCAAAAACATATGCCCCATTATCTATCCGTATGTTAGATACGCAGTAATCTCCCTGACCAAAAGCAGAATATGAATATGAATTGTTTGCCGTATGCTTCAAACCACTTCCCGCTTTGAAATACAACGACCCTCCAGGCTTAAGGCGGTTGGCAAATTCGGAGTAGCACTCCACCATGTTATCGTGATTGCCATAAATATCCAAATGATCCGGATCCAAGGATGTTACAACAGATACATCCGGGTTGAGCTGTAAAAAAGACTTATCATATTCATCAGCTTCAGCAACCATGACTTCATCAATGCCAGATGGAGAAACCAATAGGTTGGTTTGATAATTAGATGATATGCCACCTAAGAAAGCCGTCACATTCTTTCCCGAGTGCTTCAATATATGGGCTATGATGGTGGAGGTAGTAGTCTTTCCATGAGTTCCAGCAACCGCAATTGTCCTGGTTCCGGATGTTACTGCACCAAGTACTTCAGAACGCTTCCATAATCTGACTCCTTTGTCCTTCAAAAAATTCAATTCACAATGATCTTTAGGAATGGCTGGCGTATAAATCACAATGACATCATCATTTATAACATCTGATTGAAGCCAATTGGGCAGTGATGAAGGATTATCAAAATATGAAACCGATATACCCTCTTGCACCAACTCTTTGGTAAGTTGCGTTTCGGTCTTGTCATACCCCTTGACCTCAACACCCTTCCCATGGAAGTAACGGGCAAGTGCACTCATACCTATCCCCCCGATCCCGAGGAAGTATGCCTTGGCAATATGATCAAGTGTGTTGTTCACCCTTTATTTTGAATTCAATTTTTCCAATGCCATATCATAAACTTTGCGTGCAATTTTATCAGCAGCATCTGTTACTGCACCCTTCGACATATTTGTTGCCAATTCGTGCATCAAATCACGATTAGTTACCACCTCAATTGCTTTATCGACCAATTGCATAGCTGCATCTGAATCCTTGACCAGAATGGCAGCCTTTTTTGATACCATAGACAAACAGTTGTGTGTTTGATGATCTTCTGCGGCGGTGGGCAATGGCACCATGATTGCAGGCTTTCCCACAACACACAACTCAGAAACAGTGCTTGCGCCAGCCCTTGAAACCACCAAATCTGCAGCGGCATAAGCTAGATCCATTCGGGCTATGAAATCGAAGGCATGAATGCCATTGGTAGTTGAAGTTGCTTGTAAAGCCTCAGGATGAAATTGCTTACCACACTGCCAAAGCACTTGAATATTCGACTCCTTGAATTTGGCAAACCCTTTCATAATTGCGTGGTTAATGGATCGTGCGCCTTGACTTCCTCCAATCACCAATACTACGGGCTTATTATTTTCGAGTCCGAAAAAGCGAAATGCCTCTTCTCTTTTCCCTGCAATGTCAACCATTTCTTTTCGAACAGGGTTTCCTGTAAAAACCGTTTTATTAGATGGAAAATATTTTTCCATATTATCATAACCAGTACAAATCAACTGCGCCTTGCCGGCCAACAACTTGTTCGTAATACCCGGATACGAGTTCTGTTCTTGTATGACTGTAGAAATTCCCAACCTACTTGCAGCCCATAACAATGGCCCACTGGCATAGCCACCAACTCCAACTGCAACTTGCGGTTTAAATCTCTTAACGATACGAGCCGCTTTCAACAGACTTGCCATCAATTTGAATGGAAAAGCAAGATTCGACAGGCTCAAGCTGCGTTTGATGCCAGAAATATCCAAACCTACGATATCAAATCCTGCAGCAGGAACCTTTTCCATTTCCATCCGACCGTTTGCACCTACGAATAGCAACTTAATTTGAGGGTCGATTGACCTAAGCCCATTTGCAATAGCAATTGCCGGGAAAATATGTCCACCCGTTCCTCCGCCGCTAATGATTACTTTAACTTCAGCCTTCAACCCTTTGCAAACCTCCTTCCTCCTCAACATCTCTGCTGACGCTGAGTATTATTCCTATGGCTATACTGGTAAACCAAATGGATGTGCCACCCATACTTAGCAGGGGCAAAGGTTGTCCTGTGACCGGAAACAGTCCTACGGTCACTGCCATATTGATCATGGCTTGAAATGAAAGGCTGAAACCACAGCCAATTGCTGCGAAGGTGGCGAATGCTCGCGGTGAATTTCGGGCAATACGAACCGATCTAAAGAACAACACCAGATACAATATGACCACCAAAGCTCCTCCCATCAATCCGTATTCCTCTACGATTATTGCATAAATAAAGTCGGAGTATGGGTGTGGCAGAAAATTCCTTTGAGTACTGTTGCCAGGTCCTGCACCCAATAATCCTCCCTTGGCAATGGCTATGTTTGCTTGTTGCGATTGATAATTGTCCGATCCTCCGCCTTTTCCCGTATAGGTTTCCATACGCGCTACCCAAGTTGGTACCCTATTGTCCCATTTGAACAAAAGCGACATCCCAATAAAAAGACCCAAAAACACCACTCCGATAGCAATCAGCGTCATTATATATTTGAAGCTGATACGACCGACTATCATAAGAATAATACAAGTTGCGAAAAGAACAGCGGCTGTTGAGAAATTCGCAGGCAGAATCAAGCCGCAAGTCACTAAAACCGGGAGCATGATAGGAACAAAAGCCGACTTAAAGTCCTTAATGTTATCCTGTCGGATCGATAATGCTCTTGCGACAAATAAAATGAGCGCAAGCTTGGCCATATCCGAGGTCTGGAACGACATATTGATAATAGGTAATGTAAGCCATCTGCTAGCCTCATTCAGATTTGTTCCCAGAATTAAAGTCAGAAGCAGCAATGGTATTGCTATAGCAATGACAAAATTTGCAAACCGAGCATACAATGTGTATTTCAGAGAGTGTGCAAAATACATCAGTCCGAAACCGAAAAACAGAATAAAAATGTGTTTCAATAAATAATATTCCGTGTTGCCATCCTGATATTTATACGCAAGTGTTCCGGTTGAACTGTATACGGCCAAAATGGAAAAGACAGAAAGCAGCATGACCACTATCCAGATCACTCTGTCTCCCATGAAATATTTTTCCAGCCAGGAATTCATTCCTTTATCCTTTTGTTGTTAAAGCGCCTTAACAGCTGATTTGAACTGCCAACCCCTGTCCTCGTAATTTTTGAATAGGTCGAAGCTTGCACATGCCGGAGACAGTAATACTACATCTCCTTTGCGACCTTTTTCATAAGAGGCCTTAACCGCATCCGTAGCTGATTCGGTATCTGATATGTCAGTAACGATATCGCCGAAAGCCTCATGGATTTTTTTGTTGTCTTTTCCCATGCATACAATAGCCTTAACCTTTGATTGAACCAGCTCTCGTAATGTTTCGTAATCGTTTCCTTTATCAACTCCTCCTACAATCCAAATCACCGGCTTTTGCATGCATTCCAATGCATACCAAGCCGAGTTTACATTGGTAGCCTTCGAATCATTTATAAATTCGATGCCATGAACAGTCATCACATGCTCCAGTCGATGTTCCGCATTTTTAAAATCGGAAAAACTTTCCCTTACAACATCCTTGCGGATGTCTAGGATCCTGGCTGCAATTCCTGCTGCCATGGTGTTGTAGAGGTTGTGTTTCCCCTGAAGTGCTAGGTTGTAGATGGACATATCGGTGATTTGGTTTTTTGTGTTTATGATCAGGTTGTTATTATCGATGTATGCGGCCATTCCTTCGGATTCATGTATGGAAAAGGGATAGCTATGCGGAGTAATGGTTCTACTAGTGACTTCTTTTCTCAATAATGGATCATCAGCGCAATAAACAAATGCATCTTCTGGCCTTTGATTATTGATGATGCGGAATTTGGAATCAACATACTTGGACATGTCATAGTCATAACGATCCAAATGATCTGGAGTAATGTTGAGTAAAACGGAAATGTCGGCCCTGAATGAATGCATTCCATCGAGCTGAAAACTACTGAGCTCAATAACATAATGATCATGTTCAGCCTCGGCCACTTGCATGGCAAAACTTTTGCCAACATTGCCAGCTAGGCCTACATTCAAGCCAGCTTTCTGAAGGATATGGTAGGTTAATAGAGTTGTTGTGGTTTTGCCATTTGTTCCTGTGATACAAATCCTGTGTGCATCGGTGTATCTCCCGGCAAACTCTATTTCTGAAATAACTGGAACTCCGTTTTCCAAAAAACTCTTAACAACCGGAGCTTTATCTGGAATTCCCGGGCTTTTAATCACCTCAGTTGCATTTTGCATTCCATTATTGGAGTGTCCACCTTCTTCAAAAGGGATATTGCGCCTAATCAACTCATCCCTGAAAGTCTCCTTTATTTTTCCACTGTCGGACACCAACACCTCGAAGCCTTGCTTCAAAGCGAGCACAGCAGAACCTAATCCACTTTCTCCAGCACCCAGTATGACTATTTTGCCCGACATCTTAATTTACTTAGCGAAGCTTCAAGGTTACTATACTTAGAACCGCCAACATGATTCCAACAATCCAGAACCGAGTGACTATTTTGGATTCATGATATCCCAGTTTCTGATAATGATGGTGTAACGGGGACATTTTGAATATCCGCCTACCTTCACCGAATTTGCGTTTTGTGTATTTGAAATAGCTTACCTGCATCATCACCGAAAGATTTTCCACAAGGAAAATCCCACAAATCACAGGTATCATCAATTCCTTTCGTATGGCGATGGCAAATACAGCTATGATTCCGCCTAGAGCAAGACTGCCCGTGTCTCCCATAAATACTTGAGCAGGATATGCGTTGAACCACAGAAAGCCTACACATGCACCTACGAATGCGCTCATGAAGACCATCAACTCTCCTGTTTCCGGTATATACATGATGTTGAGATAATCTGAAAAAATGGTGTTGCCTGAAACATAGGCAAAGACCGCAAGGGTTACTCCGATGATAGCAGATGTACCCGTAGCCAAGCCATCAATCCCATCGGTAATGTTGGCACCGTTCGATACTGCGGTCACAATAAGAATTACAACAAGAATGAAAATAACCCATACATAGCGCCCACTTTCATCTCCAAACAAGGAGGATATCATCCGATAGTCGAATTCATTATCCTTGAAAAACGGAATGGTTGTTTTAGTCGACTTGGTATCAAAGTTTCCTGAGGCTTCAGATCGGTTTTCTGTGATTGAAACCGATACAACGACATTATCTTGTTTGACGCTGTTCTGACGAACCACCACATCATCATGAAAGTATAGCACAGAACCTACAATAAGTCCCAAGCCAACTTGTCCGATAATTTTAAATCGACCGGCTAATCCCTCTTTATCCTTTTTGAAAACCTTTATGTAATCATCCAAAAAGCCGATTACTCCAAGCCAAACGGTAGAAACAATCATCAAGATGACATAAATATTATCCAACCTAGCCAGTAAAAATGTTGGAATAAGAATGGCAGACAAGATGATTAAACCGCCCATAGTGGGTGTACCTTTTTTCTGCGCTTGTCCATCCAAACCCAGATCCCTGATAGTCTCACCCACCTGTTTCTTCAGAAGCAAACGAATGATAGGCTTTCCGAGGAAAAGGGTAATGAACAATGAAATGATGATAGCCATTGCCGCCCGGAAGGAAATAAATCGGAAAACTCCGGCTCCGGGTATATCCCAGACACGATCTAAATATTCAAAGAGATAATACAACATCAGCTTTCGAAAATCTTAAACGAGTCCACTAACACTTGTCTATCATCAAAAGGGTATTTGACTCCGTTTACCTCTTGATATTTTTCATGCCCCTTACCTGCAACGAGAATGATATCACCAGATGATGCCAAACTGCAAGCCAATCGAAGCGCCTCTTTTCTATCGGAAACAGCCACAGCTTTGCGGAAATTTGATGGAGCCACACCAGATCTTATCTCTTCTATAATTGTTTCTGGATTTTCCGAGCGTGGATTGTCTGATGTGAAAATCACCTTATCGCTAAGTTCAGTTGCAATACGACCCATTACCGGTCTCTTCGACTTATCCCTATCTCCTCCACATCCTACTACGGTAATGACGGTCTCATTGCCGGTGCGCAAATCTTTAATAGTATTGAGCACATTCATCAGGGCATCGGGCGTATGGGCATAATCCACTATGCCTGTTACATTGTTACTAGATATGACATAGTCGAAGCGACCCTCCACCGATTCCAAGTTGCTTAACGCGGTTAGAACCGATAACTTATCCTGTCCGAGCATCACAGCAACTGCATAAACAGCAGTTATATTATAGGCATTGAAGGATCCGATAAGGCGACAAAGCACCTCTTGGCCGTCTATTCCCAGCATCAAACCACCAAATGTGTTTTCAATGATCCTACACTTGAAATCTGCCATTCCCTTCAATCCATATGAACGGATTTTTGCTCTGCAATTCTGGACCATAACACCTCCGTTCCGATCATCCATATTGTAAAGAGCAAACGCTTCGGAGCCGAGCATATCGAAAAATCCTTTCTTAGCTCTGATATATTCATCAAATGTCTTGTGGTAATCCAAGTGGTCGTGTGTGATGTTGGTGAATACACCCCCAGCGAACTGTATGCCGGCAACCCTGTGCTGAACTACGGCATGCGAACTAACCTCCATGAAACAATACTCGCAACCGTCATCGACCATCATTGATAAAAGTCGGTTCAAACGGATTGGGTCAGGAGTAGTATGTGTTGAAGGAATTACCTGCTGATTGACTCGGTTCTCGACCGTCGATATCAGTCCGCAAGGAAAACCAAGTTCCATGAAAAGCCTGTACAGAAGTGTGACAGATGTTGTTTTGCCGTTTGTGCCAGTAACGCCGACCAACTTCAATTTAGATGATGGATCATCATAATAATTAGAAGCAATGTAGGCTAATGCAATAGAAGTATCAGCAACCTTGGCATAGGTGACTCCTTCCTCCAATCTTTCCGGCAAGCTTTCACAAACTACTGCCTTAGCGCCGGATTGGACCGCCTGATTAATAAACGAATGGCCATCAACACGAGTACCTCTAACCGCAACAAACAAATCTCCCGAAGAGACTTCATTAGAATTGAAAGTAACCGTATTAATGTCGATGGATGTGTCGCCCACCACCTCCAACAGTCCAGACTTATATAGTACTTCTTTAAGCTGCCTCATTCAACCAAGCTGTATCGTAATTTCTTTTCCTTTTTCCACTTTAGTTCCAGGTGAAATGGATTGGCGCAAGACCGAACCACGACCAGAAACCCTAATTTGTAATCCTGTCGATTCAAGAAGAAAAATAGCATCTCTCAATCCCATTCCTGTAACATCCGGAACAACTCCCACACCCGACTGCCTATCCTTAAGTTCGATTTTACTTTGGTTAGGTGTACAGTTGGACCATTCACCAACAGTCTCGGCTTTACTCAATGGTATACCCAATTTGGATAATGCAGCTGCGGTTGATTGCGTATTTCCACTTTTAACCATTGGCATATTCATGGCCAAGGGGCCAGTCGCATTCAAACTAGGATGTAGTTCAATGGAGGTGGAATAAACCTTATCGGCAATTTCCTTAAAAATCGGAGCAGCTACTTGTGATGCATAATAGAGATTGTTGTTAGGAGCATAAACCACAACAATGCAACTATACCTAGGATTATCTGCAGGGAAATAGCCTACAAACGATGCCTGATATCTCTTTTTGCCAACCTGATATCCGTCGGATTTAGATGCGATGACTGCCGTTCCAGTTTTACCAGCCACCTTATATTGCGCATGTTTTAATCTAGTAGCCGTTCCGTTTTCAACCACTCCTTCAAGCATGGCTCGTGCATTTTCCAGAGTTTGATCTGAAGCGATTTTCTCGCGCATAACTTGCGTAGTGAACTTTTGTGTGGCTACGCCCTTGTTTCGGATTTCCCGTACCAATAGTGGTTTCACCATCTTGCCGTTGTTAGCAACTGCATTGTAGAAAGTCAATATTTGCAAAGGCGTGAATTGCGACTCATATCCAATGGACAAATAGGGCAATGAAAGCTTTGACCATCTTTTAAATCCAGTGCTGTTGATGAACGGTGCACCCTCGCCTTTGATTTGCAAATCAAGTTTGTCTGTCAAACCAAATGACTTGATGCGATCAACAAAAGATTGCGGATTTTTCTGATAATGCCTGTTAACCATTTTCGAAATACCGACATTGGAACTTTGCTCGAACACTTCTTTCATGGTAATTTTTCCATAACCACCTTCCTTGGAATCCTTGAGTACCCTGTCGTAATACCTAATGATTCCGCCTTGCGTGTCAACAGAGTCGTCAGGAGAAATGTAACCGTCCTCCATAAGAGCCATCATTGTTGCCAGCTTGAATGTTGATCCTTGCTCCGTACTTTGACCGATGGCGAAATTGTAGGTCTCGCGGTACTTATCTTCTCCGACCCTTTCCAAATTGGCAATGGCGAGCACTGCTCCGGTTTGTACCTCCATCAATATGGCGCATCCTTTGTCTGCTTTGTGGTCATTGAGTTGGCGCTCGAGAGCACTTTCAGCCACATCCTGAAGATTCAGGTCAATGGTTGTGATGACATCCTGCCCATCTTGAGGCTCGATTTCATTTTCATCATTGAGCGGCTTCCATACATTGCCAGATATTTTCTGCATGAGCCTAACACCAGTGTTCCCCTTTAGATATTCATCAAAGGAGCCTTCGATGCCAACCGCGCCTACACCTTCGATCTTGTAGCCAATTGTTCGGTCAGCCAATACGGCAAAGGGCTTCACTCGTTTGTTCTTGACTTCTGCAATCAAGCCGCCCTTGTACCTTCCGGCTCGGAAAACGGGGAGCTTGTATAACTGTTGTTGTTGGGCATGTGAAACATTCTTCTTCAAAGGGTAGTACCTTTTACCAGGACCAGGCCTTCTCGCCTCTCTAAGCAATCTTTTATATTCACTTGCACTTCTATCACCAAGGATTCGGGATAGACCCAAAGACATGGAATCCAAACCCTCGTTGAACATCTCCTTGGTAATGGTTTCAACCTGTAAATCGAGATACAGGTCGTATGTAGGTACTGATGTCGCCAACAAACTACCGTCAGCTGAATATATGTTACCTCTGGAGGGTTCTATTTTGGTTGTTTTTGTAGTAAGGCTGTCCGCAATCGCTCTCAGCTCCTCACCTCGAACATTCTGGGTGTGCCATATTTTTCCAACTATGGAAATGCCAAAAAGGCACATAAGTCCAAAGAGGACATAGACCCTTAAGAGAATATCCTTTTTAGTTTCTCCCATAAGGTTGGTTCTTCTTGTTTGTTTGTACTAGATGCCATGACAATTTTCATCGGAGCTGTTTGCGATTCACGAATACCGAACGGTTCAGACATGCGAGCCACTTCAGACTGCTTGCTGGTAAACATCAAATCCGATTTGCCAGAAATATATTCGGTTCGAAGAGCTTTTAACTCCTTACCTGTCTTATCGATTTCTCTGATTACCCTTTCCGCCTCATAACTATTCGATATGTAAAGAATAGCCAATCCCATCAGGAAGAAAACGAAAGGCATAGCAGCTACAAGCCCTTCTTTTGAAAAAATGCCGAAAGCGTACATCAGCTTGATGAACCTGCTGTTTGAAGATCCACCCTCCCTACTTTGGGAAGTATGAACCTGTGAATTGTCGCTCCTCTTGACCCTGTTCATTTGTTCAAACTTTGATTGCGGCACGCAACCGGGCACTGCGTGACCTTGGATTGGTTTGTATCTCTTGTTGGCTTGGCGCGATGGCTTTTCGAGTTATGGGTTGGTAGACCAGGCCTATTCTGTTTCCGTACACATCCCTGTTATCTACACCATCTACATTACCTGTGTTGATCATGTTCTTCACCATCCTATCCTCCAACGAATGGTATGACATCACAACCAACCGACCTCTTGGAGCAAGAACCCTGGTCGACTGTTCAAGCAAAGCCCTTAGAGCTTCCATCTCTGCATTCACCTCAATTCTTAATGCTTGGAAAACCTGGGCAAGCCAAGTGTTTGCCTCTTTTGGGGGCATCAAAGGTTTGATGCAACGCATCAAATCGTGGGAATCATTGAACGGCGCCGATCGCCTTGTATTCACGATTGCTGCAGCGAGTGTTTTTGAATTGCGCACCTCTCCATAGTTTGAAAAAATTCGCACAAGGTCCTTTTCGGAGTAGGTATTAACTACTTCAAGGGCGGTGGCGTGCTCCCTGTTATCCATTCGCATATCAAGGTCATGGTCGAAGCGGATGGAGAACCCTCGTTCAGGCACATCGAACTGGTGCGATGACACTCCGAGATCGGCCAGGATTCCGCTGACGGGCAGCAATCCGATTTCACCGAGTCTTTTTTCCATCTGGCTGAAGTTGTCCCTTATGAGTGTGAATCTGCTATCATCAATGGCATTGGCAAGAGCGTCTTCATCCCTGTCGAATGCAACCAGTTTGTCTTCGGGTCCCAGCATAGCCAAAATAGCTTTGGAATGTCCGCCCCCTCCAAAAGTTGCATCCACATAAACCCCGCCTCTGTTGCAGTCCAGTGCTTCCAAGCACTCATGCAGCATTACGGGCACATGGTAAGACATCAGACCTCGTCGTTGTTGTCGTCGCCGAAAATTTCCTCTGCCAGGTTTGCATAACGCTCTGCATCATCGGATGTGGGAATTCGGAAACGGTCTTTGGACCAGATCTCGATCTTGCTGCCGTAGGTGGATATGACCACCTCCTTACCCAACCCGGCCCAATCCTGAAGATGTTTAGGAATGAGCATGCGACCGGTATTGTCAAGGATCAACTCGGTGGCACCATTTGCAAAAAACCTTTGGTATTCGCGAACCAGCTTTTTATTGGAGTTGAGTTTGTTTATGCGCTCCGATTCCTTGATCCACAAAGGGTAAGGAGTCATAGCAACACAATTCTCAAATCCGCGATTCAATACAAACCGATCCTGCATTTCCGTAGGAAGCTGGCGTCGAAGACCTATAGGAACCATTATCCGTCCCTTGTCGTCAACCTTTACTTCGAATTCGCCGATCAGTTGCATTTCGCTTGGTTGGTTTTTTGCTTTCTCAAAGTGCTGACCTACAGCTCACAGCCTTTGAGGTGGGTAAAGGTAGAAAAAGTATTTCCACTTTTTACCACTAAAAGCCCTTTTTGTTGATAATTTTTCTGGATGAGGGTAAAACAAATCAATCTTTGTCCAATCACAAAACCTTATACTAATTGATTTAACGGAAGTTTCATCAAAAATATTGCTTTGTTAATATGGTGGTAGAAAGTGGGTAAATATTTAATAGCTGTTCAAAACCCAATTCCTTACTTTTGAATCCAAAGCAGAGCCTGGAAGATGGAAAGCCCTGAAAACAAAGTACTTATTGATATTGACAAGGTTTTTAAATCAAAAAACCCTAGGCTTTATGCGCTTTTACCTGGTTTATTTTTCAGTTGGCTGAAGAGAACTGTCCATCAAGATGAAATCAATGATTTTATTTTAAGAAATGGCCATCTATATGATTTCGAGTTTGTTAAGGCTATTTTGATGGAGTTTGGCGCTACCGTTGAAGTTCAAGGATTGGATCACATTCCAACATCTGGGGGATTTGTGGTGGCCGCCAACCATCCCTTGGGTGGATTGGATGCGATGGCTCTGCTAGGTAGCGTAGGCCAAAAGCGATCGGATGTCCGTTTCATCGTTAACGACATACTGCTCAAATTGGAGAATCTGAAGGGTCTTTTCATAGGTGTAAATAAGCATGGTCGTAATGATGCTCAAATACACAAAAGCCTCGATGAGCTCTATGCATCCGGAAGTGGCGTTTTGATTTTCCCAGCAGGCATGGTGTCCAGGAAAAAACAGGGAACAATCCGTGACCTGGAATGGAAAAAAAGCTTCATCATTAAATCCAAGAAAAACGGCATACCCGTTATTCCAGCATTCATTGATGGAGAGAACTCTCCGTTTTTTTACAATCTTTCTAATATCAGAACCAGCATAGGAATCAAAGCCAACATTGAAATGCTTTACCTACCTGACGAGATGTACAGGCAAAAGGGCAAAACCATTCGTATTATATTTGGCAAACCCGTACCAAGCACATCGCTCGAAAACCCATCCAATGAGAGGGAGTGGGCGGACAAAATCAAAAGCATGGTTTATGAATTGGAATCTAACCTCAAGCCTCAGAAGTAAGTTGCTATTTCATCACACCCAATGAAAGAACTCATAGCACCTATAGATCGGACACTATTGGAGAGCGAATTGAATGATTGGCTGTTCATCAGGGATACAAATAATGGATCAAACAAAATATTCATAGTCGACGCATACAATGCGCCTAACACGCTCAAAGAGATAGGAAGGTTAAGAGAACTTACTTTCCGTAACGCTGGTGGAGGAACTGGGCTAGATTGTGATTTGGATGAATACGATACAACCGGAACCGTATATAGCCAATTGATTGTGTGGAATCCGATAGATCGGGAGATAATTGGCGGATACCGCTTCATCGAATGTGGTCGAGCCGACCGGAATCCAGATGGTGGAATACGCCTTGCCACTGCTGAGTTGTTTTCCTTCTCCGAGAAGTTCATCAATGAATACATGCCATACACCATTGAATTGGGAAGGTCGTTCGTACAGCCCCGATATCAACCATCAAGTGAGAACAGAAAAGGACTGTTCTCATTGGATAATCTCTGGGACGGATTAGGAGCCATCATCGTTGACTACCCTCACATCAAGTATTTCTTCGGGAAGGTTACCATGTACTCCCAATTTGATGGCATGGCTCGAGATTATATCCTTTCATTCATAAACCACCTTTTCCCTGACAACGAAAAACTGGCTAACCCATTACATCCTTTACCGGTGATAAACGACATGTCGGCATTCATGAGCGAAATCGATGGACTGCCTTACAAGGATGCTCATCGCATATTGAACGGGAAAGTGCGTGATAGGGGCGAAAACATTCCTCCACTTTTCAATTCATACATGAATCTCTCCTCCACCATGAAAACATTTGGGACCTCCAGAAACAACCATTTTGGAGATGTGGAAGAGACCGGTATCCTTGTGACCATTGCTGACATTTACGACTCTAAGAAGGATAGACACATCGTTTCTTATAAAAAGGCTCCTTAAGAAGCATGGCCGCACAATTGAAAGCCGAATTCATTTCCAGCGTTGCAGACTACAGAAAATGTCCGAATCATTCGAATTCGGAGTTTGCTTTCATTGGCAGATCCAATGTGGGTAAATCCTCTCTGATAAACATGTTAGCGGATTCAAAAGGTCTTGCCAAAACATCATCGACTCCGGGAAAAACACAAACGATAAATCATTTTATTTTTGAGGAATCGTGGTATTTGGTTGACCTTCCAGGTTACGGCTACGCAAAATCCTCCAAGTCGGAAAGAGAGAAATGGGATAAAATGGTGAAGGGCTACCTGCAAAACCGCGAGCAGCTTACATGCGTATTCGTTCTTGTAGATTCAAGGCTAGAGCCTCAAAAATCAGATTTGGAATTCATCAATAGCCTAGGAGAGTCGGGCATACCCTTGGCAATTGTCTTCACCAAATGTGACAAATTGACTAAAAACCAATTGCAATCGAATCTATCCAATTACAAAAACAAACTTTTAGGTTGGTGGGATGAACTTCCACCTACTTTCATCACATCGGCAGAGTCAAAAGCGGGGAAAGACGAGATGCTCGAATTCATCCACAAATTTTCTAAGTAGGCATGCCTTAACGGATCACATTAGTCATCTTGCCAAATCGTTCGGCAAAGGCTGTTATTTCCGCTGAAGCTTTCTCATCATTAGTTGAACGGCGATAGGTATCAGCCATGCTTCGGAAAGTTTCATAAAACAGATGTTGCATTTCCTCGACCATCATCTGCTTCGTCCACAAATCGATTCTCAAGGTGCATTTGTCTTTGGGATCCCATATGGATATAATCACCGAACTACACTCTTTCACCCCCTCGATTCCTGAATCATCCGCCTTCCATGTGATGCTCTCGGGCATCTTGCTATCATCCAAAGTGACACTGAAACTGATTTCTGATTTTTTCATAAAGCTGTTATGGTTTATAGGAAGAGCCCTCAAGTATTCCGAGAGCATCTTTATTGTCAATTAGCTCTTTCAAAGTACTATTATTATTATCCATGTATTCCCTAACAATCTTAAGTCCGATGTAAGAGGCTATTTTATCTGGGGCTTCGTCAGGGAACCCGGAAGTTTTTGGGGCCTGCACCAAAAATTTGGAGTACAACGACCTATCCGTACTGAAAAGCATTTTGTTTTCGATGAACAATGCCCAAATGCGCTCTTCGTTTTCTTCGCACCAGTTCAACTCATTTTCCGAATACCCTAACAAAAGCGAATCCTTGATATCCGGCAACATCATTTGTACATAATACAAGGATTTTCCTTGGTGAATCATTTGACTCAAAAAATCCTTGCCAGCCAACTCGCCCGGGTGTTCACTTTCATACCAGCCCAGTGCTGCAGACGGAACTACTTGCTCAGGTATCATTCTTTTGCGAAGATAGAGCGGGAACCTGAGCTCTTGGTAGAACCTAGAATCTGAGCCCAGGAACATATCCAAACCCAGACCCAGGATGTTGGAATCAGCGACTATAGCATAGTTGAAAAATGAATTCAAGGTTACAACCCTAGGAAAATCCTCTTGAGGAAAATGCTTGTGATAATTTAAAGAAAACTCGTTGACCTGTGAATGTATAGACTCCAAATCACCGAAAACGGAGTCGATTGCAGCATTTACACTTTTTACACTACTGTCATTGACAAATTTTCGAAGAGCCTCTTGGATTTCCTCCTCCTCGCCTTTCTCGATTTGCAGAACACCGTGAGTATAATTTTCGAAAAAGACGCCATACCGCTTTGAAAGTATAGACAACGAATCGCCCTTTAAAGCCACAACTTGAAGATCCTGATCAAACCTCTCAATGACTATATCAGATTGAGAATCCGTTACATCTGAACCTGAACAACCAACGACAATGGTAGCACAGAGCATGAAGAACAAATTTCGAAATACTTTCAATGTGTTTTTTGAGTAAAATTGCATGACCAAAAGACAAATCTATGAATAAACGCAAAATCCTCTCGCTAGTTGTTATTTTATCCATGCCATTATTTATGGTTGCGCAAGAATCACAAAGCAAGTTTCACTTCGGCCTCAAGGCTTCTCCAGCATTCAGCTGGTTAAGGGTAGATGCAGAGGGTTTGGAAAAAGACGGAGGTCGTTTGGGCCTTTCCTATGGTCTTATGACCGAGTTTGCCATTTCTAAAAATTACTCCTTTTCCACAGGTTTGGAAATTGCTTACAGGGGAGGAAAGTACTCCACAAGTGACATGAATGGCAAGATTGCCGTTTTACAAAAACTGCAATATGTCGAAATTCCTATAGGTCTAAAATTAAAAACCAATGAAATTGGCTATATCACCTATTTCGGACATTTTGGTGCCTTGCCGGGTGTTTTAGTTCGTGCCAGATATGATGTGGATTACGAATCTGAGTTAAGTGGATCGGATGCCAATGATATAGGAAACCAATCCTACTTCTACGCAATAAACGCCCACCTTAATGTGGGAGCTGGAATTGAATATAACATCGGAGGAAGCACATCTTTGACTGCAGGAATATATTACAACAATGGACTCATGGATGTTTACAAGGGCCCAAAAGATTCCGATATCTCAGCCCAGCTTCGGACGGATGCTATTGTTTTGAATTTGGGAATTTTCTTCTAACCCCATATAGCCAATGAGAATAGCGCTTGCGCAGATCAATTGCCATATAGGCAACCTCAGCCTGAACGCCGATCTCATTGAAAAAAACCTTTCAAGAGCCAAGGAGAGTCGAGCCGATTTAGTCATATTTCCCGAATTAGCCATTTGCGGCTATCCGCCGATGGATTTATTGGAGTCGGAAGAGTTCATCACAAATTGTGAAAAAGCCATTGCCGACATCGCTTCCAGGTGCACTGGTATCACAGCCATTATCGGAGGACCATCAAGAAATCCCTCCTTGAAGGGTAAAAACCTATTTAATTCCGCTTTTGTTATTGCCGATGGAAAAATTACGGATGTCGTACATAAGACACTGTTACCAACCTACGATGTTTTCGACGAATACAGATATTTCGAACCCAATCGGGAATTCAAAACAATCAAGATCAATCAAACCAAAATTGCATTAACCATTTGCGAGGATATTTGGAATGAAGAGGATGACCCCATGTATGTTTTCTCGCCTTTGGAGAAGTTGAAGGATCAAGGATTCACCATGATCATCAATATTGCCGCCTCTCCATTTGATTACAATCATAGGGAAAAAAGAATTTCGATTCTTTCAAGGAACGCCATCAAGTACAATACTCCGTTGGTTTATGTGAACCACACAGGGGCTCAAAACGATTTAATTTTTGATGGAGGATCCATGGTGATGGAGTACAGTGGCGCGGTACTTAAAGAATTGCCATACTTTGAATCCGACCTGTCGTTTTTCGATTTCAATTTGCTAACATCATTTCCAGCAACCAAACCAACAGAAAAATACGAACGAATTCGAAAGGCTTTGGTCTGTGGAATCCGCGACTATTTCCAAAAATGCGGCTTTAAAAATGCCACACTTGGCTTGTCTGGAGGAATAGATTCGGCTCTTGTGGCCGCACTTGCAACTGAAGCACTCGGACCCGAACATGTACACCCCGTGCTTATGCCATCCGCCTTTTCATCTGAACACTCCGTTAGCGATGCCATGGAGCTAGCTTCCAACCTTGGGTTGAATGCCACTACGATTCCAATAAATAAGATTTTCGACACCTTCATTGAAGAAACAAAAGCTTCTTTTAGAGATAAGCCATTTGATCTTACCGAGGAAAATATTCAGTCGCGGATAAGAGGAACCATCCTGATGGCACTAGCTAATAAGCATGGTTATGTACTGCTGAATACATCCAACAAAAGTGAACTTGCGGTTGGCTACGGTACATTATACGGAGACATGGCCGGAGGCATTTCCGTAATTGGCGATTTGTACAAGACTGAAGTTTATGAACTTTGCAACCACCTCAATTTGAAAAAACAAATCATTCCAAAGAACATAATAACGAAAGCACCATCGGCAGAACTTCGGCCCGGACAAAAAGACTCAGACTCCCTACCAGATTATGAAATACTGGATCGGTTGCTTTTCATGATTTTAGAACAAAAGCAGGGCCGTGAAGGATTATTGAAATACGGATTCGATAAATCGTTAGTGGAAAAAGTGATCCAACTGGTGAACAGAAGCGAGTTTAAAAGATTTCAATTTGCACCCATACTCCGGGTATCTACAAAAGCATTCGGATCAGGGAGACGAATGCCATTGGTTGCAAAGTACACATAAAAAAAGCCCCGCAAATTTGCGGGGCTTTTTTATACTTCCATTGAAGCTTACTGGATTTCCCAAACATCCCTTCCACGAAGCAACTTATCCAAGTCACCGGAACCTTTGGAGGAAACAACATTATCAATTTGTGTCTTCATGCCATCCTCGTAGCAGGGGCGATCTTCTACATAAAACACACCGAAAGGTCGCGGGAAATGATCTCCTCCCTTGCGGGGATTATCGAAGAAACGACTCAGCATGGCCGCCTTGACACGATCCGTTTCATCGTGTATCCACAGGTCATCAGCAGAATGATTTGCCATATCCACCACGACCGGTTTGAAACCATCTAGCTTAATTCCCTTCTCGCCATTTTGACCAAATACCAATGGTTTTCCGTGCTCAACAAACAAAGTCTCGATCTTTTTGGTCTCTTTGTCAGTGAAAATTTCAAACGCTCCATCATTGAATACATTACAGTTTTGGTAAATCTCAACGAATGAAGTCCCTTTATGTTTGTGAGAGCGACGAAGTATCTCCTTGAGATGTACTGGGTCGCGATCCATGGAACGCGATACGAATGTGGCATCAGCACCCAGAGCCAATGCAGCAGGATTGAAAGGATGGTCGACTGATCCGAAAGGAGTAGACTTTGTAACCTTTCCCTCTTCCGATGTAGGAGAGTACTGACCTTTTGTCAAACCATAAATTTCATTGTTGAAGACAAGCAGGTTCACATCGAAATTTCGGCGAAGCAGATGAATGAAATGGTTTCCTCCTATAGACATAGAATCTCCATCACCAGAAACGATCCATACACTGAGATCGGGTCGAGCGGCTTTCAATCCACTGGCAATTGCTGTTGCCCTACCATGGATAGAGTGCATACCGAAAGTCTCCATGTAATAAGGAAATCGCGAAGAGCAACCGATTCCAGATACGAAAACGATGTTTTCGCGAGGAATACCCAAATCGGGGATAACGGTTTGAACTTGTTTCAATATGGAATAATCTCCACATCCAGGACACCACCTTACATCCTGGTCGGTTACAAGATCCTTGGCGGTGAAGGCAGAAGATGAGGGATTCGTTGCTACTGTAGACATGACTTTGTCGTTATGAGTTGAACTGTTTTACGATGTTATTTTTCTGAAAGTACGCTTTCGATTTTCTCCAAAATTTCACCTGCTGTGAAAGGCATACCCTGGATCTTATTATAGGGGATTGCAGGAATCATGAACTTATCGCGGATGATTTTAACAAGTTGGCCGTTATTCATCTCAGGAACCAGCACCTTGTCGTAACTGTACAAGATCTCACCCAGGTTCTTGGGGAATGGCTTCATATGGCGCAAATGAGCATGTGCCACTTCGTAACCTTTGGCGTGAGCATCAATCAATGCAGTCTTGATGGAACCGTATGTTGATCCCCAGCCGAGAACAAGCAACTTGCCTTTGGAAGGACCCGAGTCTATGGTTTGGTTAGGAATGTAATCAGCAATCTTCTCTACTTTGGCCTCACGCATGTGTACCATGAATTCATGGTTTTCGGGGTCATAGGAGATATTGCCTGTTTCATGCTGTTTCTCAATACCACCAATGCGATGCTCGAGCCCGGCTGTGCCTGGAATAGCCCAAGGACGGGAAAGTTTTTCATCGCGCTTGTAAGGCAGATACTTTTCACCGCCGTTTTTCTCTTTGGCAAATTCAACTTTAATGGGTTTCAAGTCTGCAGATTTTGGGAATCTCCATGGCTCAGCACCATTGGCTACATAGCCATCAGACAAGAACATTACTGGGGTCATGAATTCGACTGCTATGCGGCATGCTTCATAAACCGCATCGAAACAATCGGCTGGTGAACAAGCAGAGATTACAGGTATTGGAGCTTCGCCATTTCTTCCGTACATGGCTTGCATCAAATCAGACTGTTCTGTTTTGGTAGGAAGTCCTGTGGATGGCCCTCCACGCTGCACATTCACAATAACCAATGGAATTTCCAACATAACCGAAAGACCGATAGCTTCCCCTTTAAGGGCAATGCCCGGACCCGAAGATGTGGTGACACCCAAAGATCCACCGAACGCCGCACCGATTGTGGAGCATATTGCTGCAATTTCATCCTCGGCTTGAAAAGTCTTCACACCAAAAGTCTTGTATTTGGCTAACTCGTGAAGAATATCAGAGGCTGGTGTGATAGGGTAAGAACCCAAAAACAATTCCAAGCCTGATTTTTGAGAGGCGGCAATCAAGCCCATAGCAGTAGCTTGGTTACCCATGATATTGCGATACACGCCAGATTTCATCTTGGCAGGATTCACCACGAACCTTGGAGTAAGTGTTTCAGTTGTATCACCATAGTGATAACCCGCTTTCAAAATCTTGATGTTGGCATTAAGGATATCAGGTTTCTTAGAAAATTTCTCTTCGAGGAACTTAATACTGTTGTCGAGGGTGCGGTTATACATCCAATACAGAAAACCCAACACAAACATGTTCTTTGAACGATCTATCTCCTTGGTTCCAAGTCCAGAGTCATTCAATGCGGAACGGGTCATTTTTGTAACATCGATGCGAATGACCTTGTATGGCTCCAGAGAACCATTCTCCAAAGGATTGTCTTGTTCGGCGATGTTGGCAAGCCGAAGGTTTTTAGCATCAAACCCTTCGGTGTTTGCAATAACAATTCCACCCTTCTTCAACTGTTTTATATTGGCTTTAAGGGCGGCAGCGTTCATAACAACCAAAACATCGCAGCGATCACCGGGAGAATAAATGCTGGTGCTACCAAAGTGAAGCTGGTATCCAGATACTCCCGCCAAGGTGCCCTGAGGCGCCCTTATCTCGGCTGGAAAATCGGGGAATGTACTGATATCGTTACCAAATAACGCAGCGGTATTGGTGAATTGGGTTCCGGTTAACTGCATTCCGTCACCGGAGTCTCCGGCGAACTTGATAATGACCCTTTCCAGGGTATCTGATTGATGCGACATGACTTAATAAATGGTGGTTGAAATGCTACTTTATTTGCGGATGCAAAGTTACGGCAAAAATCAGAGGCTTCAGAACCCAAAAACCAATATTCTGGAATCTTTACCCCCTACAAAAGATGCGCACTTATCTATTTGGTATTCTGATTGTTATACAACTAATCCTGGGGTAAAGAAAAAACCAAATAGCATATTTTCAAACCCTCTGCCAAAAATCGTTTCTCATAGGTGGTTTTAATATTCAAAACGGGATTGGTTTCTAAAGTGCCATAAAGATCATTCGTAGACACCTGAATCGAAGCCTTTGCTGCCGCTGCACATTCGAGCGAATAATCGAACAACGGTGCCGAGTCTGTCTTCAAGTGAATTAGACCGCCTGGCTTTAATAATGTTCTGTACATTTCTAAAAACCTAGGACCTGTCATCCTACTTTTCTCCCTTGTTTTCTGTGGTTGAGGGTCGGGGAATGTTATCCAAATCTCACTTACTTCACCACGAGAAAATACAGAGGACAGATGCTGGATTTGCATCCGAAGGAAGGCTGCATTGCCAACATGTTCTTCATTAATGGTTTTTGCTCCTCTCCAAATTCGTGCACCTTTTCGGTCCACTCCGATGAAATTTTTTTCAGGAAACATCCTCGATAAACCAACGGTATATTCCCCTTTTCCGCAACCCAACTCCAATACGATGGGGTTCGCATTTCCAAATACCTCGCTGTTCCATTTGCCCTTGATTGGATAATCTCGATCCGCATAGGCGGAACCAGGTTGATATACCCTTTGCATTCCTTCCAGTTCGGCAAATCGTTGGAGTTTGTTTTTAGCCATTTCTTTAAAACTGTTGGACAAAATTACGCATTCGGTCAGGTGTCTACATAAAACTACCTTTGCAAAATGGCCAAGGCTTTGCAGACGGTACTGGTAGCCCCTTTGGATTGGGGGTTGGGACATGCAACAAGGTGCATTCCGGTTGTGGAGAAATTGATTGAAAAAGAGTGCACAGTTGTGTTGGGTGGGTCAGGCATAGGACTCAATTTGCTTCGGAGTAGATTCCCACAATTGGACTTTATGGAGCTGCCTTCATATAACATCACTTATCCCGAAACAGGTAGTATGCATTTCCATTTAATCAAAAAACTACCCTCCCTACTAAAAACCATAGATCGGGAAAAAAGAACTCTTGAAAAAGCGATTGATACCTTAGGGATAACACATGTGATTTCGGATAACAGATATGGATTGCATTCGAACAAGGCTCGTTGTGTATTGATGACACACCAAGTACACATTGCATCAGGCTTGAGCATCGGCCTAGCAGATCAACTGCTTTTCTTGCTGCATAAAATCTTTTTGCAAAAGTTCGATGTGATCTGGATTGTCGACTTCGGTGACAATGAAGGGCTGGCCGGAAAACTATCCTCCTCAAAAGGGTTGAAAATACCTTTTCTGTATACCGGAACATTGTCTAGATTCAAAATGCCCGAATTAAAATTTCGAAATGACACTGGTTTGAAATATGAGCACATCGCCTTGTTGTCAGGGCCGGAGCCACAAAGATCTTTATTTGAGAAAAAGTGCTTCGATTTCTTCCGTGCCTTAGACGGACCTTGTTTGATTGTTACCGGCAAAGGAAATTCGGTTAGAGAAAAAGTGGGAAGCATTGATGTTTGGAGCTCGATTCAAGATGACGAGTTGGTATCCATATTGAAAAGTGGAGCCTGTTTATATGGACGACCTGGATATTCTACACTTATGGATTTAGCCCGACTGGAACACGAAAAAGCTATTTTCATACCCACTCCAGGCCAAACCGAACAGGAGTATTTGGGCAAAAGGATAAGTGAAAATCATGGGTACACCATTATAAAGCAGAAGGATTTCCCTAATAGTGGCATGATTTGTTCAGGCAGTAAACTGCCTGAAATGCAAAATGGGCTGCTTGAAAGATGTATCCAAGGCTTATTGAGCGCATAAGTCAACTTTATGAACATTTTCTTCATTCGGCTTGTTTGTAGTATATTCGCATTGAAAACGGTTGGATAAGGGTAGCGCCTTATTCATTAAAAGGGAATCCGGTGTAAGTCCGGAACAGTCCCCGCTGCTGTGAGCCCGGAGTATGTTTCTCCCTCACCACGCCACTGTCGGTTTTTAGACGGGAAGGCAAGGGAGAACGGGCAAGTCAGAAGACCTGCCGATTTCGAATTGTTGCCGTCTTTCGGAGGAAAGGATAGGACGAAGCAAAAACGGAATCATCATTCCGTTCGTCCTCTTTTTCCGAAAGCACAAAGCTTACAACAGAGGATGGTTCGAATAACATACTTCGTTTTCTTTTTCTTACTTCACATTGGAGCATATGGCCAATTGGGAGATACACTACGATTACCTGCCGTAGAAATCGCCGCGGACCGCCCTTTTCTCTATTCAGTCGGCAACTCCGTGAGCACTATTGATTCAGTTATCATCGCCACCTCAACTGGAAACAATCTAGGAGAATTGTTGGCGCAACACTCATCTCTTTTCATAAAAACTTACGGGCCCGGTGGCTCATCCACACTTTCATCAAGAGGCACTGAAGCTCGACATACCTCAGTATTCTGGAACGGACTCAGCATCTCATCTCCTACACTTGGCTTGTCGGATTTGTCACTGATGCCAGTCTCCTTCTGCGATAAAATCGTTTTGGTACGAGGAGGATCCAGTGCAATCAACGGCTCTTCATCTATTGGTGGAAGCGTGCATCTTTTATCACAATCGCCAGATTTTACTTCAAAACAGCTCTACCAAGCATCCATTGAAACAGGAAGCTTCGGAACATTAAATGGATCTGCTACAGCTATTGTCGGCAACGGACTCGTGGAAAGTAGAACTCAATTGTTCTATGGAGCATCTAAAAACAATTTCAAATACATTAACAGGGCACAACGGGATCGTCCTACACAGGAATTGAAAAACAGCGCCACCTCCGGGTTCGGTCTGATGCAAGACATACGATTCCGAACTGGCGATGGACAATATGCTGGCATCAGCGCTTGGTATCAAACCGCGATTCGCGAGATCCCTCCATTGATGACTGACCCTTCAAGTGAAGCCATCCAACGCGATAGTTCACTACGATTGGTTGGAAATTATAGAGTAAACAAAGAAAAGTGGGGGCTTCATTTATCGGGAGGAATTTTTTTTGAAGATCAACGGTATGATGATCCGGAATTCAACATCCAAGGACACTATCCTGTTAAAACGGTTTTGGGTGAAGCGGAGTGGCGAAAAATCCTCAATGAGAAATTGAATATAAGTATAGGAGGATCCATGTCAAGCTCATCAGCTACATTCAAAGAATATGGGTCATCATCCATGCGAAGAGATTTGCTATCTGCTTTTGCCGGAGCGAAATACCAGCCTATTACAAGACTAAGAATTCAATTAAACATTCGACAGGAATTTCTTTACGGCGATAAGCCCATCCTCACTCCCCAAATGGGCATGGAATTGGATCTATTGAAAAGTTATCTGACATTACATGCCTCCGTTGGTCGAAATTATCACATCCCTTCGATGAATGATTTGTATTGGATACCTGGAGGAAATCCGGATTTGGAACCAGAGGACGCCATAAACATGGAACTAGGAATGGTAATAAGGCATCCTGCCATGGATCATTCTTCACTTGCTTTGAACACATTCACCACCACAACCGATAACTGGATTCGTTGGCAGCCTACCAGCAATGGAATTTATATGCCTGATAACCTTCGCAAAGTGGAAACCAAGGGTGGTGAAGCTATTCTAAATCATCGATTTGAACTTGGAAAATTTGATTTCAGAATCAGTGCTGAATATTCATATGTGATGTCCACCATGGTTGAGGCATATCATAAACACGAGGCACCACTCATTGGAAAACAATTGATGCATATCCCCAACCACAAAGCAGCTGCGGGAATATCCATAAAAAAAGGAAAAAGCACCGTTGTCATCAACCATGCCTATACGGGTTCACGATTCATTGATTCCGACAATAACGCTTGGCTCGATGGCTTCCTTTTAGCCGATGCTCGTTTTGAACATTGGTTTCATATCAACCGTTCTGCATTGGGTTTAAACATTGGCGTATTCAACTTTTGGGACTCCAAATATGAAATCATGCCATTCAGGCCAACACCTGGCAGGTGGATTACCGCCGGAGCCAAATTTAAATTCCACAAGTATCCAACATTGTAAAATCCCATCCCTATGAGAAAAATATTTTATGCTATTCCTTTGATTACAATCATTTCATTGACTTCATGTGACAAAAAAGAGGATAGCTTGCCTCCTTCCGATGATATAATTCAGTCGGTGAACACAAAAGGAATCTATGTGGTTAATGAGGGTGCATTTGGACAGGGGAACGGGGAGCTGTCGTTCATCAATCCCAACGACAATCAAGTTACAAACAATCTCTTCTCCACGATCAACAATTTTGCAGCGGGCGATGTAGCACAATCTTTTTCAATACATCAAGATAAAGGATACCTGATTTTAAATGTATCTCAAAAAATTGAAGTGTTGAAAATTCCGGGGGCAAACAGTTTGGCAACCATTAGTGGTTTTTCAGGACCTAGATATATGGTTGCGAATGGAAATACCGGATATGTTTCTGATTGGACCAGCAATACCATTAAAGTTATCGACTTAAACCAAAATGCGATTATCACATCCATACCAGTTGGAAAAGGCCCTGAACAAATGCTAATCATCGGAAACAAACTTTTTGTAACCAATTGTGGCGCATATGAAACAGATAGCACCATTAGCATAATTGATTTAGATACAAAAACTGTAATAAACACCATCACGGTCGGGGTCAATCCTAACAGTATCAAAAAGGACGACCATGGTCGGATTTGGATCCTATGTGGTGGCACAACAGGACCAGATTACATAGGAGGAACGACTGACGATATCGGAGGATCCTTATGGCGGATTGATGCGACAACCTTAACCATTGAGCTTGTATTGCCGATGATGCAATTCGACCACCCCTTGAAACTTCAAACCAATTCCTCAGGCAGCAAACTCTACTATTTAAATGGAATAGACGGATATTATGGTTCCATTTTTGTCATGGACGCAGACGATAATAGTCTGCCCTCAAACGCTTTTAATACAGGTAGTTTTTATGGGATAGGGGTGAATCCAAGGACAAACGACATTTGGGGGGCGGTAACTCCGAGTTTTACACAATCCGGCTATGTGGTGAATTACGACTTGAACGGCGTCCGAAAAGATTCGATGGCTGTTGGCATAGGACCGAACGGCTTCGCGTTTGATTAGTCCTTATTGAATTCGTGTAATGATTGTTGATGTAGTAATCACATTACTCTTGTTTCCGGCACGATCTTCCAAATACAGCTGATAAAAAATGGTGTCGTTGGGTCGAAGGATATTGTAATCCGTTACGATTTTTATGTCTCCTTTTAGCGACTTGTTATTTCCCCTGGGCTCTAAAAAGGGTATCCTGTAAGACAATGGAGCACCCAATGAAGCCTCTTCGAAAACGCCATTGTTTTTCTCAAACAAGGTTACAAAAACATCCCTCCTTAAGGCATCATCAGTGGGAGACCCAATATCTCCATCACCATCTGTAAATGAGAATGTGAGCAAAAGGGAATCAGCTCCAGATGATGCGGTAAACTTTTCCAATGTCTTGAAAGTTATTACCGGAGTAGCAGTGAATGTTTCATCATCAGTACATGATGTTGCGAACACAGAAAAAAGCACCAGAAGCAAAATAAAAGACGCGGTATTTGATTTCATATTGTAAATCTAATAAAAAACCATTGGTGTTGCTATCTTGGTGGCCCTAAACCCTAATCTGATGGCACTACTTTTAACAGTCAATGGGAACACTCCGAAATTTGGCAAGGATTGCTTTCTCGCCCCCAATTCAACAATTACAGGCGAAGTTTATATGGGTAACGAATGTTCTGTATGGTTCAACGCTGTTATACGCGGTGATGTGAACTCCATCCATATAGGAGATAGAGTCAACATACAAGATCAAGCTGTTATCCATTGTACATACCTAAAAGCCAAAACTGTAATCGGTAATGATGTCTCCATAGGCCATTCCGCCATAGTTCATGGCTGCACGCTTGAAGATCATGTACTCATAGGCATGGGAGCCATCATCATGGACCATGCAGTAATCGGCGAAGGAGCCATGATTGCAGCTGGAGCGGTGGTCTTGGAAAACACGGTTGTAGAATCGGGTAGCATTTGGGCTGGTGTTCCAGCAAAAAAAGTGAAACAGATGACACCAGAACACTTTAAGGAACTTAACGGCCGTATTGCCAGAAACTACCTTATGTACTCGAAGTGGTATTCAGGTGAATAACATTTAAAAACTATCTCCACAAATTTTGTAATTCCAACCTGACTTTCCCCTTAAAGAAAATCTTGGTGCTTTTTTCAAAAGAGGCTGTCAAATCAGAGACGAAAAATCGATGTGATCCCGCTTTTTTTCTAGTTGAAAGAAGTTTTCGTAGTCTAAGAGTCTCCTTAAGCTGTTTGGCAACAATTTCGGCTGAGTCAACAATAAGGATATCTCGATGATAATATTCGCCGATCTCCTTTCTTATCAAAGGATAATGCGTACAAGCCAAAATCAATACATCTATCTTTTTCAGCTTAGGCCTTGATAGGTAACTATTGATTATTGTTCGACTTATATTGTTATTGAAAAAACCCTCCTCTATCATTGGTGCGAGCAGTGGAGTAGCCAGTGATGAAACCTTCAAATTGGGATTTCTAGAGTGGATGCCTTGTGCGTAAGCATTGGAACGGATGGTAGCTCGTGTACCTATGACTCCAACTTCATGGATTTTTTTTAATGAGGCTATTTTCTGTACTACGGGGTTAATCACATCCATAACCACAATTTTATTGCCCGCATGTTTCTTAACGGTATCATAAGCTACTGAAGATGCCGAATTGCAAGCGATGACCACGGCTTTACAACCACTTAGCAACAAAAAGTCGGTTATTTTTTGAGCATACCCTCTAATGGCCTCAGGAGATTTTTCGCCGTATGGCATATGTGCTGTGTCTCCAAAGTACACAATAGACTCAGAAGGCATCAGTGAATGGATCGCATGAGCTACAGTCAAACCTCCGATTCCTGAGTCGAAAATACCAATGGGAGCATTTCTGCTCTCCTTTACAGAATGATTCGATTGACCTTTGGTCATGTCTCTATCAACTATGAAAACCGCCCCGGAGAAAGGATTTTAAAATGGTCCTTAAACGGGGCGGCGAAATTGTTTATGTTTTGATATTATTTCAAGCCTAGCTTGGCTTTGACCATCGGCATAATGTCATCAGACTCCTGAGCATAAATTACAGAACCACGGCTCATATCGAAAATATATCCATAGCCCTTTTCCTTTGCAATGGACTTGATGGCATCCTCCACTTTTTTTGAAATAGGGGCCAACAGTTCCTGTTCTTTCTTTTGAACCGATGTCTCTGCATCCTCTTGGAACTGACGGATTCTCTGCTCTAAATCTTCTACTTCCTTGGCCTTTGTTTGTTTGACTGGCTCCGCCATAGTGGCTTCGTTAGCCTTGAAATCGGCGACTTTTGCCTGGTATTCCGTGTACATGGTTTTTAATTGCGACTCCAGGCTTGCACTGAATTTCTGCAGTGAGGAATCTGCCGTTTTCATCTCAGGAAGCATTAAAACCAATTGACGGGTATCTATGTGACCGAATTTGGCATGACTTTGTGCATTCGAAAAACCTGTTGACAGGAAAACAATGCAGGAAACGATAAGGGTGAATCTTTTCATGGAGTTTAAAATAAATATTGGTTTTAGATAAATTGAAATGGCTATCACTTTGGCTTGATGTCGGAGCTACCTCCACCTGAAGGCACTTCACGAGGTGTTGTACCTCCTCCAGTTGTCCCTCCAGATTTTCCACCTCCTGAAGAACCTCCATCTCCTTTGTCACCCGATTTATATCCCATTGCATTGAGGATATCATCGCTTTTGTCAAACTTAGGATTGGCGAAAAGCATTATCAAGTCACTGGACTTGTCGAATACTGCAGCATAGCTTTGTTCTGCGGCCATTTTTTTTACTGCGTTAAAAATCTTGTCTTGAATAGGCTTAACAAGCTCCTGCTTCTTCTTAAACAACTCTCCTTCGTACCCAAACTTCTGCTTTTGAAACTCCTTGGCTTCTTTTTCCTTAGCAACTATTTCATTCTCACGCTTGCGTTTCATTTCATCCGTAAGAAGAATCTGTTCCGCCTGAAAATCCTTATAAAGCTTATCGATGAAAGCATACTTGGTCTCTACATCCTTTTGCCAACTAACAGACAGTTGATCCAATTGCTGCTGAGCAGATTTGTATTCAGGAATATTATCCAAGATATATTGGGTATCAACATAACACCATTTCTGTGCAAGTGCTTCCACCGAGGACAAGATGGTCGATAGCACCAGAATTGCGATTAACTTCTTCATAACGAGTGGTTTTAATACTGTTGCAAATGTACGATTTTTTCAGAACTGCTGACCGATAGTGAAGTGGAACTCCCCTCCATTCCTGCCGGAAAGACCGGGAACATTATCGAAGCCGTAACCCCAATCAAGTCCTAGCAAACCGAACATGGGAAGGAATATCCTAACACCTGTTCCCGCAGCCCTTTTAATGTCAAAGGGATTGAACTCCCGGAACCTGCCAAACGCATTACCTGCCTCGAGGAAACCCATCACATAAATGGTGGCAGATGGGTTCAGGGATAGCGGATAGCGCAGTTCCATTGTGTACTTATCATAAATTGTGCCACCTCCTCTTGGATTAAGGGAATTGTTAGGATATCCCCTTTGAGCAATAATCTCTCTTCCATCTAAAGAAAAGCCTGAAAGTCCGTCACCACCCAAATAAAACCGTTCAAAAGGAGATTGTCCGATACCTTTGTCATAATACCCCAGGAAACCATAACTTGCTTTCACATGAAGAACCAACTTGTTCCAAGCCAAGGGTGTAAACCAAGCAGCATTGAACTTCCATTTATGATACTCGATAAACTTGTATTTTTCCTGATCGGTCAAAGTTGCGTAGTCTTTGCTGCTGAACAAAGAGTATGGAGGTGTGAGCTGGAGCGTAAGTGAGAACTGGGATCCGGTGCGTGGATAAATGGGTGCATCAACCGAGTTTCGTGATAGGGTTTCTTGGAAATTGATATTATTTGCATATCCATCGCTAAATAGAAAAGCTGATGAATACCTTAACAGCTCATAGTATTGATAATTTATTTCATGATAAACGCTGAAATAATCATCGGGGATCCGTAGCCTTTGCCCCAATCCCACGGAGACGCCATTGATGGATATAGATTGTCTCGATTCATTGGACTTGGGCAAGCCATTGGATTGAATCGAACGATAGGTAGAAACCGTAAGGGAATTAGGCTTTTTTCCTCCCAGCCAAGGCTCGGTAAAAGAGGCACTGTAAGATTGATAAAATCTCCCACTGGTTTGCGCACGAAGTGATAGTTTTTGGCCATCTCCGGAAGGCAGTGGCGTCCAGGCGCCTTTTTTAAAAAAGTTAGCAGCAGAGAAGTTGTTGAAAGATACGCCAAGGGTTCCAACTACTTGGCCTGCACCCCAACCACCAGATAACTCGATTTGATCCGAAGGGCGCTCTTCCACCACATACTCAATATCGACTGTCCCCTCCTGAGGATTAGGTTTAGGATTGACGCCAAGCTTTTCCTGATCGAAATATCCCAATTGGGCAAGTTCCCTTTGGGTTCTGATAATGTCAGCCCTGGAAAACAACTGACCCGGCTGTGTGCGGATCTCACGCATGACTACCTTGTCATTTGTTTTTGTGTTTCCTACAACCGTGATTTTATTTACGACAGCTTGTTTCCCCTCGTAAATACGCATTTCATAATCTATTGAATCCCCTACAACAGCTATTTCAACAGGTGTTACTTGAAAAAACAAATAGCCGTTGTCCATGTATAGTGCTGTGATATCCCTGCCAGCTTGGCTTCCAAAAAGACCCTCATCAAGTTTCTTTTGGTTGAAGATTTCGCCTTTTTGAATATTTAGAGTCTTTTCTAAATCGGATGCGGCGTATTTGGTGTTACCTAACCAAGTGATATTCCTGAAATAGTATTTGGGGCCCTCTTTAACTCGAATGAGTACATTGACAGATTTCTCATTGTAGGCGTAAACTGAATCATAAGTGATTCTTGCATCCCTAAACCCCAACTTCCTATATTCGGCTTCAACAGCCTCTTTGTCTTTATCGAAATTGCTTTGCACAAACTTCGATGTAGAGAAAATCCTGTACACTTTTTTCTCCTTAGTTTCCTTCATTTTTCTCTTAAGCTTCTTCACTTCCGCCTGTTCTACACCTTCAAAAGTAATTTGGTTAACCTTGACCCTTTTTTTCTTATCCACGATAATGGTTAAGAGCTGGCTGTTGGGGATGTTAGGTTCATCCTTGAGATCAATTTTGACCTCCGTGTTATAAAAACCCTTGTCGATAAAGAAACCGGCAACTTCATTACGGGTGTTTTGAACCAGATCCTCCGTAACGATTTTTCCCGACACTAACTTAATTTTCTCACGAAGCTTGTCGGCCTCTGACTTTGAAACTCCTTCAAAAGAGAAGCGAGACAATCTAGGGCGCTCCTCCAATTGTATTTCAAGAAAAATGTTGTTGCCTACGATTCGTGTAGCTACTATCTTTATATCAGACAAAAGACCCTGCTTCCAAAGATTTTCAATCGCTTTGGATATTTCAGTGCCAGGTACATTGACTCGATCCCCCACATTCAATCCCGACAAGGCAATCAGAACCTTTTCATCCAAAAATCGAACACCACTTACCGTGATTCCTGCAATTTCAAACTCTCTGGGAGAGGAGTAATCCACCTTGGATTCTGTACTATCGCCAATCACTGTCACTTGGGCCAATGTGGACAAAGGCAGTAAGATAAATGCCAGTAAAAGGTATGGAAAGTTCCTCGACATAGTTAAGTTATCAGTCAGATGTTTGCTCTTGGACCATTCCGTAGCGACGGTCTCTTTTTTGAAAATCCTCAATGGCCATGTAAAAATCCTCTTTTCTGAAATCGGGCCAAAGTTTTTCAGTGAAATAAAGCTCCGCATAGGCGATTTGCCATAACATGAAATTACTGATTCGGTGCTCACCACTAGTTCTAATCAGCAATTCGGGATCGGGACAAAACGATGTACAAAGAGCACTAGCAAAAGTTTGATCATTGATTTGAGACGGGTCCAATTCTCCTTTAACGGCTTTTTCGGCAAGAACTCTGGCGGCACGGGTCAATTCCCATCTAGAACTATAACTTAATGCAAGCACCAAGGTCATTCGAGTGTTGGCTGCGGTTTTGGAAATGGCCTCCTCCAAATTTTTCCTGCACCCCGAGGGTAGGCTCTCTAAGTCGCCTATAGCCATTAGTTTAATGTTATTGTCCATCAAAGTTCTGGTTTCCTTGTTGATAGACGAAACCAATAACTCCATGAGTGCATCCACCTCCCATCTAGGTCGTTTCCAATTTTCAGTCGAGAATGCATACAATGATAAGTACTTTACTCCAAGATCTGCGGCCGCTTCAACTGTGTCTCTAACGGCTTTAACTCCATTTTGATGTCCAAAGGTCCGCAACATTCCCTGATTCTTAGCCCATCGGCCATTGCCGTCCATGATCACACATACATGTGATGGCAATTTGGACAAGTCGATACGCTCCTTGGGACTCATGTTTGAAAGGGACACAAATTTAGCAAATAAAAGGGGGTGTCGTCATCGTAGCTTTGCCCTGAATGGCTTGCAACTATCGGAATATTTTTTGGATAAGGTATAGTTGAGGGTGACTCCGGTGAACATATACCAATCATTATCGGATGCGTTTCCTCTTTGCCGATTTTCATTTAACTCGGGCTGATTGTTCAAACTCCTGTCGGCCAATATGGCTGACACGGTGCCGTTAGATGCACTCAGCAGCAAAGGGTCGGCATAGGTGGTGCTAACATCATCCAAATAGTCGGTATATAACCGACGCACCCCTGATTCGATACTAATTCCAAATCTGTCAGACAACTTAAGCCTGACGCCCCCTCCAAAAGGGATTGCAACTTGAAGACGATTATATTTTTTCCTATCGGGGTAGGCTGAAAGACCCTGTCCTTCCGTACCCAATGGCTGCAAATCATACCACTCGCCATCGAGCTGAGCCTGTGGGTTGAAAGAAAACAAGTTGATTCCTGCGAAAATGAAAGGAGTGAAAAACGACTCTGGATTTGCAATTTGATACGGGAAAAAGTTGAACTCTAGGATGTAGCTTACATCTACAAGCCTAGATCTAAAAGACAAATTCCTCGATTTGTTGAAATCGTCGTTTGACTTACTATCACTTGCCCCAACGGTACCAATGGTTAAAGACAATCTTTGTGCCCAATGGTTGTTTTGGTTTTTTCTAAAGAAAACTCCAACGGCAGGTTTGGATTGACGGAAATCAAACAACGACTTTTGAATCTCGCCCTTGTAAGTGGCACCTCCTAAAAAAAAACCCGCTTCCATGCTTTGGCTTAATGATTGCAAAGGTGAAAGGGCGAAAAAGAGGATGAAAAGGAAATTTTCCCGGTATGAAGGTATTATTCTCATTTGACAAGGATTCCTGAAGTTCATTCAGGATGATCATTTGAAACGATGTTTGACGGGGCATATTGCCCGCTTCTTTTAGAACATCGGGAAACCAGAGCGACCAGTTCGTAGTTTGTAGTTAATACTGAAAATTGCAAACATGTATGAATCCTTGTCCCTAGGATCTCCCCGCTGGGCTCCCTCGGCTGTGATGTAAGGAAACTCGTTATCGGATCTATCGGCCAGTTCAGCAGAAAGCGTGCCACCTGAAGCCAACAATGATCCTTGGGAATAATATGTTTTACTCACATCATCAATGTAGTCAGTGAATGTCTTTCGGATTCCGAATTGTAAACCAATTCCCCATCTGCGATCAATGCCGTATTTAAATCCAATACCAACAGGAATGGCTAACTGTATTCTGCTGTAATCCTTCCTTGTGTCAGTAAGACCTTGTCCTTCAGTATTTAGCTCAGCCAGATTAACCCATTCCCCTTTGTATTCGCCTTTTGGATTAAAATAAAACACTCCTAAACCAATAAATCCGTAACCGGAAAGCTCAAAACCTCGCGACCCACGAACACCCTTTAGTTTATACCTAGCACCGACCTGCTCTTTTATAAATGCTATTTCTAAGTTGGAGCTTAACTCAAAAATATCTGACCGAAAATTCAAATTTCGATAATTCCTGAAAAACTCTTGTGTTAAGGCGTCATCACCAGAGACTCTGCCATATGTCAAGGTATTGTTAAGAGCAAAAACCTGGCTCAGTTTGTAACGGAAACCAGCCGAAACAGCCAAGTTGTTCTCACTGAGCTCCAAATCTTTAAGATAGTCGGTTCCAACCTGGTCAGCACCACCTAGCTCACCAAGAAAATTCGAAACTCCTACCCCAAAGTGAAGCTCTGTACGGTAGGACTTCCAACGCTGCTTGTAACTTTGAGCGTTTGCCAAACATGGCAGAACGAGTATTGCCAAAACAATGATTACCTTGAACTTACTCATGACTTTTATCAGGGTTGAACAACAAAAATAAACAATTTGTGTACAAAAAAACCGAATGAATTGAAATTCAATTCCTGACATCAAGCCCCCACATCAGCTTGTTTCTCAGAGTCCCCAGAAAATTTTCGCTATGAAGGCGAACGATATCAATAGAAAAGTCCTCCTTTCGAGCTGCCAGTTGAACAGAAGAATCGATAGTTATAGACCTTGAATCTAAGGATGCCAAGAAGAAGGGGTTACGACCCTCGACTTCAAGGGATATAACATACTTGTCGGAGACAACGATGGGCCTCACATTCAAATTGTGGGGGGCAATAGGCGTTATGACGAAATTCTCGGATTGGGGAACAATGATGGGACCACCACAACTCAATGAATAACCCGTAGATCCGGTCGGAGTCGATATGATCAATCCGTCAGCCCAGTAGCTGTTCAAATACTCACCATTCAAATAGGTATGAATGATGATCATGGATGAACTATCCTTTTTATGAATGGTGATTTCATTCAAGGCGTAATTGACTTGACCAAACAACGGTATAGGCGTTTCCAGTCGAATCAATGACCGTTTGTCCAAATCATACCTGCCCTGCAACAAATATTCAACGCATGATTCGAGTTGGTCTTTAGATATACTTGCCAAGAACCCTAACCTACCCGTATTAATTCCAACAATAGGAATGCCATGGTTTCTAACCAATGTAATCGTATCGAGTAAGGTGCCATCGCCACCTAAACTGAAAAGGAAGTTTGCATTGCCTTGTAATTCGTCATGGGTGGAGAATGTGTCAATGCCGTTTGATTGGATGCCATTTTGCTTCATGAAGCTGTACAATGGCTGATATAACAAGGGCCTGATCGAATGACACTTAAATACCTCGATCAACTTTGACACATATGGAAGAATAGCCTGTGTGCCAGTTCGACCGTACACAGCAAAAGTCAAATTGGAAGAAATTGAATCAGCCATTGGAACAAATGTAGTGAAACCCTGTTCAAGGCTCAAATGGGTGTTGCAAAATGGAGAAAAAACCCCGATTCTCCCAGTCGATTTATGGAGTATTCTACGCAAAAAACAAGATTATAGTAGGTAACATAATCGAATCCGATTCCGTAGCCATACTCTATTCGATTGGACAAAGGGTTTTTGTAGGCAAATTGGCGATCGCGCACATAACCTGTTTCGAATCCAGCATTCAAATAAAAAGCGTTGGGGATGTTTTTGAACTTGTCGCTTATGGGTAAAGGCAACGAAACCACTTTGGTCTTCATCAAGGTGAATTTGATGTTCGATTTAAAAAGTGCGAAATTCTGTCCCGGGATGACATAATACTCGTATCCTCTGACCAAATCACTTCCATAGCCAAATCCACGCTGAATCCAAAAAGGGTTGTCACTTTGTCCAGACAGTTTCCCTTTCAATGAATATGCATAGTGCCATTTGGGTGCTATTTGCCCGTATTTCCTGTAGTTGGCCGACAAAAACATCCATTCGGGTTCATTTTCTTGGATTCCCCATCCCGACTTCACAGCTTCTAAATCCAACAGGTATCCGCCCAACGGATAATATTTATAGTCCCTTAAATCCCTTCGGAAACCCCATGAAACCGCCAATAATTGCTGGTCAGAGCTTGAGTTGAAAAGGTACTCTGGATTAAGCTTGGAGATAATATCATCCAGTCTTATCTTCCTGTATTCAACACCTAAAAAGGATGTGTTGAAATACCCCTTTCGTCTGCTATACCGCAAACCCGTTGAAAACTCCGTCCTAGCAAAGCCAGATCCTGATTGATATAGTTTCAATTTACTGTCATCCACATCATAGCCCACTTCCTTACTTGTGGTATAGGAACCCGAGAAAGATAGGCCCTCTTGCTGATTTTCATTCAGAAAAGGAATTTGATACGACAAAGCGAACCTTCTTGTATAACCCCATTTGAACTGAAACTTCAGCGTTTCATTCATCCCTCTAAAATTGCTCCAATTTAAATCCATTCCGTAGTTGAACCTACCGATGTCTCCAGATCTGACCCACTCATTGAAATTTCGGTCAACCAATTCGAGCCTTGGTAGTGGTAAGATGTACCAACGCTCGACTACATTGACTAGAACCGTATAACCTTGTGCAGAGTCTAATACGGAGGTAACATCTACAAAATTGAAAATACCAAGGTTCATAATGTTTTCCCTTGATCTGGAAAGCAGCTTGCTCCAAATGGCAACATCAATTGAGTCGCCTTGTTTAAACATCAACTCACGCTCGATTACTTTTTGTTTGGTAATTTGATTGCCCGCTATTAAAATCCTAGCAACAACGAAAGTAGAATCGTTGCTTGAGGTGGATCCAATACAATTTTTAGGCAGAAATACCCAAAGCGCCAAAAAAGAAAAACTTAGGAAATAAAGTCTTTTTTTACCTGAAACCATGACCAGTCGGCTTCGGGCAAAATTACATTTTGAGATAATTCATGAAAGCGTCGTACCTGGCTTGAAGGTCGGGCTGAAACTCGCTTTGATGGTATGAGGCCTTGACATCGTAATCATGCCTAAAAAAACCAGCCATGATTCGGGTAAGATCTACCCGGTCTATTCGGAGCGTTACCTCCAACTTGCCACTTTCAGTGGATGGATTCACGCTTGCGCTCAGGACTTTTGCTCCCTCTGCCTCGACAAGACGAGCCATTTCGGATAGCATGTATTTATCCATATCGACATCCAAAACCAAAACACCGCCCGGCTCCTCTAAAGAATTAGAACGAGCAATGGCATTCAGAATATCTGATGTGGTTATCAACCCCAAATACCTACCCGGATCATCCAATACGGGTACTACTGAAGTATCATGAGAAGCGGCAAGTCGAACCGCATCGAGTATATGTTGGTATTCATTGACATAGACCCGAATGAACGGAGTTTGTAAATCCTCTAACAACAAGGAGTCTTTTTCTATCCTGGCCAATTCCTCTTCACGAACCAATCCAACATAACCATTGGAGCCAATGACCGGAAGTTGTGTGTGCTTGAAGGCAACCATCCATGCCAATGCCCTACCGACCGTATCGGTGGTTTTGAGCGGTGGAACCGTGTCGTTGATCAAATCCCTAACTAGCATACCTTTCTAACGAATGAAATCCAAAAATGGTTGTATGACAACAAACATAATACTTTTGAGGTCGGTTATCGTTTTACCACAACAAAGATGCCACAGTTTACACGACCATGACAAGACTTAGTGTCAATATCAACAAAATAGCTACCCTGAGAAATGCGCGCGGCGGGAGCATACCAGACCTTGTGAATACCGCCAAAGCATGTGAAAGATTTGGCGCTCAAGGCATAACCGTTCATCCCAGACCTGATGAAAGACATATTCGCTACAAAGATGTACACGATCTCAAAGGTGTTGTAACCACGGAATTCAACATAGAGGGATACCCCTCAGAGGATTTCATGAAACTTGTATTATCGGTGGTTCCAGAGCAAGTAACCCTGGTTCCAGACCCTCCAAACGCCTTAACTTCAAATGCGGGATGGGATGTTGTCAACCATTTCGAACTTTTGAGAACAAAAATTACGGAGCTAAAAAATGTCGGTATCCGGGTTTCGATTTTCATAGACACCGACCTTGAAATGATTAGAAGGGCATCCGAAACAGGCACCAACAGGATCGAACTTTATACCGAGCCCTATGCCAAGGATTACACGATAAACAAGCAGAAAGCTGTCGAGTCATTTGCAAAGGCTGCTGAACTTGCACATGAACTTGGTTTGGGAGTGAACGCAGGCCACGATTTGAATCTTGAAAATCTAAAATGGTTCGCTACCCATGTACCTCATTTGAGCGAGGTCTCTATTGGGCACGCCCTGATTTGTGATTCAATTTGGTACGGACTCGAAAACACCATCCAGATGTATCTGGCAAGACTACAAGCCTGAATAATTATTCTATTCTACCGAATGTGTAGCCATCCTTTGCCAGCGCCTCCATGCATAAGGGTAAAGCATTTGAAATGTTTTTCGAAGCTTTTTTTGAGTCATGAAAAACAACAATGGATCCGGGCTTGACATGATTCAGCACATTGCTGACACACTTTTCGGGCGAAACCCTGTAGTCATAGTCGTGGCTCATCACATCCCACATAATCACCTTGTACCGTTCTCGTGCTTTGCTAAGTTGTCGTGGCCTCAATCGTCCGTAAGGAGGCCTAAAAAGGTTGGACTGCACATACAACGAACACATGTCCATATTTTCCATGTAACGGCCAGAAGGAGACTTCCAGCCATCTAGATGCGAAAATGTGTGGTTGCCCACGGCATGACCTTCGGAGATAACTCTTTCATACAATAATGGGTTGGCAGCAACATTTTCACCAACCATGAAAAAAGTGGCCTTTGCATTGAATCGTTTTAAGCAATCCAGCACATAAGGGGTGACGACGGGACAGGGCCCGTCGTCGAATGTCAAAAATACCTCTTTGTTATTGGTAGTTGAATTCCAAACAACCCCAGGATAGAGAGCCCGAGTCCAGATTGGTGGTTTAACGAAATGAAGTGCCACGGCTAAACGGCATTCCTTTATCTATTGATAAAAACGCGACCTTCTGATTCCTCAAAGCGCTTTTTCATGGAAGCTGCTATTTCAGGTCGACCATATCGATTAGCTATGCGCTCCAACTCCCTGAAAACAGCGAGACACTGGCCCGCGTCATCTTGAACTCCATCGAAATACTTGGTTTTGGCAAGGGATGCGTAGTACTTGAAATCGTTCTCGTAAATAGCTCCCAATCGGTTCATAATAGAGTCGGCCTTGGCGATTGCTTCTTGTGAACGCTTGTATGGGGAAGCTGGGGTGGCTTCAACAGCAGGCATCAAAATCTTGTTGGGGTCTTGAGGGTCTTTGATTGCGGCCCTTGCAGGGGTAGATCCAAAGTTTGCTACCGCATAATACATTTCCGCAACACGAATCATCATAATATTGTAGGGAACGGTTTTGTCGGGCATAACCTCCAAACATTTGTCGAGCGCGGTCATTGCTGAGTCGCGTTTCCCTTCCGCAAGTAGCGCCTCAGCCAATCGACCGAAGTTGTTGCGAAGGTTCATGGTCATGTTGAGGTTGTTCTGGTCGAGATACACATGGGGGTTGGACATATTGCCCCACTTGAAAAGGTTTACCATCTTGTTGAACATTTCATTCGAGTTGACCGATCCAATTTGGCCATCGGGATTCCTATCATTCCGAACAGGAACAAGCCTGTATGCCATTCCTTCCAATTGGAAATAATCCTCCAGATTCAAGTAGCTGTCTGAACCTACTGTGATAGCGAAGTAAACAGGGCGCTCCCAATTGTTATGAGCCAACAGATCCAATATCATGATATCGGCCTTCATCAAATAATTTCCATCCACTTCGAATTCGAGATTTTTAACGATTCTCGAGGCCATTTCCTTGGGGACAGTTCCATTGGCTACTACTTTAGCGGAGTCGACAGGTATCGAAAACTTTTTAGTGGGATAAAAGTTGATCAACTCGCCGCCCTGGGTCATGGCTTTGAACTTAGGGTCATCGGAGCCAATGAGTGTGATTACATCCTTAAGGTTGGCGTAACCTTGAATGTTACGATCGTAGAATGGCACATAATCTCTGGTTCCTTGGATGACTTTGTCGTAAGTCAATGAGAATGGAACCGGATCCGAATCATACGCTTTGTGGTGCATTTGCTCGATGTACCAATCGGTATTTAGCAAGCTTAGGTTCACAACCCGCACATCGGTTCGAACCCCTTCAACTTCTTGCGCATACCAAAGCGGGAAGGTGTCATTATCGCCATTCGTGAATATGATGGCATTGGGGGAACATGAATTCAAATAGTTGTGAGCAAAATCACGGGAAGTGAAACGATGTGAACGATCGTGGTCGTCCCAACCTTCTTTTGCCATTACAAAGGGTACTGCAACCAAGGAAACGGTCAACGCTGTTGACCCAGCCACAACCGCAGGCAGTTTCTTGGAAATAAAATTGGCAAGTGCCATCACACCCAAGCCTATCCATATAGCGAATGCATAAAAGGAACCTGCGTAAGCGTAATCCCTTTCACGGGGCTGGTAAGGAGTTTGATTCAGGTAAATCACAATGGCTATACCTGTGAAGAAGAAGAGAAGCATAACCACTGAGCCATCGTATTTGCTCTTGTAGAAGTGGAAAAACATTCCTATGAGTCCTAAAATAAGAGGCAGCATATAAAACTTGTTCATAGCCTTGTTGTTTCCAAGGCTTTGTGGATAATCATCCATTGGACCAATGCGGCCCTCATCCAAGGCTTTGATGCCACTGATCCAATTCCCTTTGATGGATCCACCATGCCCTTGAATGTCGTTTTGTCGTCCGGCAAAATTCCAGAGGAAATATCGCCAGAACATATGTCCTAATTGGTAGCTGAAGAAGAAGCCAAGGTTTTCACCCATGGTGGGATTGCGATCGGATCGAATGTTCATCCATTCTTTATAAGCGGCCACATGGTTGTCCTGGTTGCTGTGCATCCTTGGGAACAAGGTACTAGCTGTGGGGTCATAAACCGGCTCAATCTTGTTACCTGTCTTCTTGTATTTTCCATCCAATTCTGCGTAGGTGGCCGAACCTTCTTTTTGATCCACCATTTTGGCAGAGTAATGCTGGCCATAAAAAAGAGGCCTGTCGCCATACTGTTCCCTGTTCAAGTAAGAAAGCAAGGCAAAGGCGTTTTCCGGATTGTTCTCATCCATGGGTGGATTGGCCATCGAACGGATAACAACTTGTCCGTAGGATGCATATCCAAGCACGATGAAAGCAAAACAAAGAAAAGCGGTATTCAGATTATAATTGCTGGTGCGAATGGAATACCTGATTCCCATGTAAATTCCGAAAACCAACAGCGCAACAAAAAATAGAAATCCACTCCAAAAGGGCAAACCAAAGGTGTTAACAAAGAGCAAGTCGAAGTGGGCACCAATCTTAACAAAGCCCTGGATAATTCCGTACTGCACAAACCCGAGAATGGCAACTCCTGCCAAAGCCGTTATGATCAAACCCTGTTTAGTGGGTTTGTAGCGACGGAAATAGTAGATATACGCTAGTGCTGGGATGGTTAGAAGGTTCAATAAGTGAACGCCAATAGACAGACCCATCAGATAAGCGATGAGGACCAACCATTTGTCGGAGTGCTTTTCATCAGCATGGTGTTCCCACTTCAGCATTGCCCAGAAAACGATGGCTGTGAACATGGAAGACATCGCATAAACCTCTCCTTCCACGGCAGAAAACCAGAAAGAATCGGAGAAGGTATAAGCCAAGGCACCAACCAGTCCACTGCCCATAATACCGATATAGTTGGCTGTTGACAATTCGGCATCGGTAACCTTGATGAGCTTGCGAGCAATGTGGGTAATGGACCAGAACAAAAAGAGAATGGTAATGGCTGAGGATAATGCCGACATGCCGTTCACCATGATGGCCACCTGATTCACATCACCAAAAGAGAACATGGTGAAAATCCTGCCGATAAGCAGGAAAAGAGCTGCCCCCGGAGGGTGACCTACCTGAAGCTTGTAGGCAGCAGCTATAAATTCTCCACAATCCCAAAAGGATCCGGTCTCCTCAATGGTCATCAAATAGGTGATAGCAGCCACAGCAAAAGCGAGCCATCCCGTTAAGTTGTTGATTTGGTTGTATTTCTTCATGATTTAATGGAAGGTATCCAGTGCGAATTTAGGAAATGCACCGCTAGGGTTCAAAGGAAGGTAAAAATCAATTCCATAGGGTACTAATGCAATGGCAAACAATACCGTAATCTGCTTGTTTTAAACTAAATTTGCTCATACAGACATGGAACCGATTTTAAGCTCCCAATATCCAGGAAGTCTGACTTCCTACAAAAGAAACCCCACCAAGGAGGTTCGGATCGGAGATATTCCCATGGGTGGAAGCAACCCTATTCGTGTACAATCGATGACAACCACCGACACTATGGATACCATGGCTACGGTGGCGCAAAGTATTCGCATGATTGAAGCGGGTTGTGAGTATGTCCGGATTACAGCTCCTAGCATTAATGAAGCTAGGAATCTAGAAAACATCAAAAAAGAACTTAGGGCGAGAGGTTTTAACACGCCATTGATTGCCGACATTCATTTTACCCCGAATGCGGCGGAGATGGCCGCACGAATCGTAGAAAAGGTAAGAGTGAACCCGGGAAATTATGCCGATAAGAAAAAGTTTGAAACGATAGAATACACCGACCAAGCCTACATGGCTGAGTTGGATCGTATAAGGGAGCGATTCACGCCTTTGGTACGCATTTGCAAAGAGTATGGAACGGCGATGCGCATAGGTACCAACCATGGATCTTTAAGTGACCGAATTCTTAGTAGATACGGTGACACCCCTATTGGGATGGTTGAATCCGCTTTGGAATTCCTCCGCATATGTCGTAACGAGTCGTTCCACAACATCGTACTCAGTATGAAGTCAAGCAATCCGCAAGTAATGGTGCAAGCTTACCGGATGCTGGTGATGAAAATGCGGGAGGAAAATATGGATTACCCGTTGCATCTGGGTGTAACAGAAGCTGGAGAGGGCGAGGATGGAAGAATCAAGTCTGCCGCAGGTATTGGTACTTTGCTTGAAGATGGCATTGGTGACACCATTCGCGTCTCGCTGACTGAGGATCCTGAATTCGAGATTCCTGTTGCAAAGGCCTTGGTAGATCGCTACAACAACAGAATAGCCAACCCAACGATTGCACCTGCTCCAATTGAACTGCCATATAATCCACTTCAATATTCCAAACGCGACTGCAATCCATGTTTGAATGTGGGAGGATCCCAAGTGCCTATTGTCGTTTGTGACTTGAGCCACCGCAAGGAAATCACAACCGCATCATTATTTCCTGCCGGCTACTCCTACTCTGTTCCGCTCGATAAATGGAATTTGGGTGATCAGGCGTGCGATTATATTTATGCCGGTGACAACCATGTTGGTTTCGACATTCCTGGAACATTGGGAATCATTTACAATAACCAGTTGTGGAAACTCCACATGGACGAGCCTCGTAGCTATCCCCTGTTCTGCGGATGGGAATATCTGGAATCATCAGAAAAATCGCAGCAGCTCAATTTCGTTGCCATTGATGCAACCGTCATTTTTGGGGATAACGACTTCCTCGAAAAAATCGCAGACGATCCTACTGTAGTCCTCATTTTAGACACCATGAACCCTCACGGCATGGCTGAGCAGCGCCGGGTTTTCATGGAACTAATGGTTCGAAAAATAAAGGCACCTGTTGTTATAAAAAGAAACTACTCCACCCAGGAGGAGCAATTATTGCAACTTCATGCTTCAACCGACATGGGCGCTTTGCTTTTGGATGGTTTTGGGGATGGCGTTTGGATCAAAGCGCCTGCCGTTGCTGAAAAAACCATCAACACAACGGCTTTCGGCATACTACAGGCAGCGCGTTGCAGGATTTCTAAAACCGAATATATCAGTTGCCCTTCATGCGGACGCACTTTATTCGACTTACAAGAAACAACCGCCAAGATCCGGTCCAGAACCGACCACTTGAAAGGGCTGAAGATCGGAATCATGGGTTGTATTGTAAACGGTCCAGGTGAGATGGCGGATGCAGATTACGGCTATGTTGGTGTAGGTATAGGTAAGATCACTCTTTACAAAGGCAAAGAGGTAGTCAAGCGCAACATAGATTCATCTGTGGCCGTTGATGAGCTCATCGGGCTTATCCGTGAAAACGGCGATTGGTTAGAGCCCCAACCCTCAATTAACAAAGATTCATTAAACTAAAACCACAATAACATGCTATCAAAAAAAATCCAAGACCTATTGAACCGTCAGGTTGAACTAGAAGCCTCCTCCTCGCAATACTACCTGGCAATGGCATCCTGGGCCGAAGTGAACGGTTACAACGGCGTTTCCAAATTCCTTTACAAGCATTCAGACGAGGAGCGCATGCACATGCTCAAATTGATTCACTTCATCAATGAAAGAGGTGGCCATGGGGTAGTTCCAGCGCTTAAGGCTCCCAATGCCAAATTCAAAGGAATCCAGGAAATCTTTGAGATGATACTCAAACACGAGATTCATGTATCGAGTGAAATCAATAAACTCGTAGGCAGTTGCCTTGCCGAAAAAGATTACACCACACACAACTTCCTTCAGTGGTATGTGTCTGAGCAAATCGAGGAAGAAGCCTTGGCAAGAAACATTCTGGATAAATTGAACCTGATTGGCAACGACAAGGGCGGTATGTACTTATTTGACCGCGATCTGGAGTCCCACTCTGGTCATTGATTACTATTCCATAATACAACAAAAACTGTTCCGGAGCCGTTAAACCGTTCTCCGGAACTTTTTTTAATCGATAAAGATGAAATTAAAAGCAACACCTCTACTTTTTGTCCTGTTCCTTTTTGCCATGGATCAATACGGCGTAGCACAATCGCCGTCGACTTATAAATTTGATGCGCTTCTTCAAATGATTCGCTTCGGCTATGTGGATACTGTAAACGAGGAGCAATTGACTGAAGAGGCCATTCGTGCCGTTCTCAAAAAGCTGGATCCACACTCTGTCTACATCCCTGCAAAGGAATTGAAAGAAATGAACGAACCATTGGTTGGGAAATTCGAGGGTGTTGGAATCCAATTCAACATTTTCGAAGATACCATCATGGTCACCCAAACGATTGCAGGCGGACCGTCTGAGAAGCTAGGCGTGCGTGCAGGCGATCGCATTGTGGAAATAGACGATGAAAAAGTAGCAGGAGTGAAATTCACCAACAATGATGTGATGAAGCGATTGCGTGGTGACAAGGGAACAAAAGTAAAGGTGGAAATTCTACGAAGAGGCGAACCTGAGCTGCTAGAGTTCATGATTACTCGGGATAAAATTCCGATTTTCAGTGTGGATGCCGCTTACATGGCAGATCAGGAAACAGGCTACATCAAAATAAGTCGCTTTGCGGATGCCACCGTAGAGGAATTCAAACAAGCTTTGAAAAAGCTTCAAGATAGCGGAATGAAAAACCTGATCCTGGACTTGTCTGGAAACGGTGGCGGATACTTGAATAGGGCGATAGAATTGGCTGATGAGTTTTTAGAAAAGGACAAGCTCATTGTTTACACCGAAGGATTAAACAGCCCGAAACAGTCTTTTTCGTCGAGCGAAACCGGTGGTTTCGAAAAAGGAAAGCTTGTGGTCATCATTGATGAGACATCTGCATCTGCGAGCGAAATCGTATCAGGAGCTGTGCAGGACCACGACAGGGGACTAATTATCGGAAGAAGGTCGTTTGCAAAAGGCCTTGTGCAAAAACCAATGCCTCTTCCTGATGGATCTGCCATAAGACTTACCACGGCAAGATACCACACGCCATCCGGAAGATGTATACAGAAGCCTTATGAAAAGGGCGATGAATATGATGAGGATATCTCCAATCGATTCAAGAATGGCGAATTGTATTCGGCCGACAGTATCAAGTTCAACGATTCGCTGATGTATAAAACCACAGGAGGCCGCAAGGTATTTGGTGGTGGTGGGGTGATGCCAGACATCTTCGTGCCATTGGATACGGCCTACAACAGCAAATACCTTTCTGATCTGCAACGGAAATCCGTTTTATTCGAATTCGCATTGAGCTATACAGACAGAAACCGTGATATGTTGAATTCGAGGTATCCGAACATTGGAGTTTATAAGAAAGACTTTCAGGTGGATGAGGACTTAATGAATGAGTTGGTAGCGTTCGGCGAGAAGAAAGGTGTACCCTTGGATTCCGCTGGTTATGCAACCTCAAAACCGCTTATGAAAGTGCAACTTCGTGCCCTCATTGCCAGAGATCTTTGGAACATTGAATCCTATTGGCAAATCATCAACGACAAGAATGATTTTTTCCGAATGGCGATGAAGTGCATGTATGATGAAACCTTTGTCAAAAACGGCATAGGTGTAGTTGACACATCCAAGAAGACCAAGCCGTCAAAGGGTAAGAAATAGCCATTCCAAAACAAAGCCCAGAGTAAATCCAGCATAAACCTGGAGTGGATTGTGAGCGCCTAATAATATCCTTGCATTACCCAACATGCCGGAAATAAGTATGGCATAGATGATAGGCGCAGATAGTCCTGCGTCTAATCGTATGGAAAGTCCTGTCAGCAAGCCTGCCAAACCTCCAATTCCCACCATGTGGATGCTGATTTTCCATTTGAAATTAATGAGCCAAGCGGTAAGTATAGCTAACGCGGCACCCAGTACCATGTTGGCTAGTAATACCGGAATGGGAAGTTGCTTCAATAAATAATATCCCATCAGGCAATATGCTGCTGTTGCAACAAACGGCAATTGTCTCTCTCGACTCGACTCCATCTCCAAGCTTTGAATGGATCCCCGTTGCAGTAGAAAAACGGCCGTGATTATGGGCAGCGCAGCTGTTGTAATAAATACCACAGATAGTACAACTTGCTGAACATGTCCGGAAATACTGAATGCCAAATAGGTATTCAGGTTAAGCACCAGCATCACCGCATAAAAAGGCATGAATAGCGGATGCAGCACATAAGAGAGCAATCGCGCTAAATGCAAAAACATTTGGTTCTGTTTTAAAATTGTATGAAGGGTGGCTTTGTAAAGCTAAATGTTTACTGTCAAATCGATTGATGTGATTTCTCGAAGTAAAACAAGATGAAACCACTAGAGTTCTTTACGTAATCTCGCGACGGGAATACCCAATTGCTCACGATACTTGGCAACAGTCCGCCGAGCGATATTATATCCTTTTTGATTCAAAATTTCCATGAGTTTCTCGTCGGGTAGCGGCTTCCTTTTGTCTTCCGCGCCGATGGCATCAGAAAGAATCTTCTTCACTTCACGGCTTGAAACCTCCTCACCAGAATCAGTTGACAAAGCCTCGGAGAAAAATGTCTTGAGCAAGAAAGTACCAAATGGCGTTTGAACATACTTGCTATTAGCGACCCGAGAAACAGTGGATATATCCAATTGCACGATTTCAGCAATGTCTTTAAGAATCATGGGGCGAAGTTTCTTCTCATCTCCCTCGGAAAAATAATCCTTTTGATAGTTCATGATCGCATCCATTGTACGGATGAGAGTAATCTGGCGTTGTCGGATAGCATCTATGAACCATTTGGCTGCATCGAGTTTCTGCTTTACAAACGCAACGGCTTCTCGACCAGCTCTGCTGTTGCTCTCCTTGCTGTATTCTGCCAGCATCTTGGTGTATTGCCGGCTGATACGCAAGTCAGGCGCGTTTCGTGAATTCAAGGATAGCTCCAAGACTCCATCATTGTTGTTGATTATGAAGTCTGGTATGATGTGTTGTGAAGAGCGACTGTCATCTGCAAAGCTACCTCCAGGCCTTGGATTCAAATGCAGTATTTCCGATATCGCGTCACGGAGATGTTCGTCATCCAGCTCCATGGCTTTCTCAATTTTATCATAATGCTTCTTGGAAAACTCATCCATGTATTGATCGAGAATGGCCATGGCATTTCGAACCGACTCTTTGCGAGGATCCTTACGGACGAGTTGCAACATTAGGCATTCCCTTAAGTCGCGAGCACCTATACCAGCTGGGTCAAAAGTCTGAATGACATGTAAAACCTCCTCTACCTCCTCCGCTTTGGCTTCGACACCTTGTGAAAAAGCCAGGTCATCGCAAAGCGACGAAAGGTCACGACGCAAATACCCATCCTCATCCAAACTACCAATCAAATGTGTTGCTATCAGATACTGCTTGTCATCGAAATCGCAAAGTCCAAGCTGCGAAAGCAAAATCTCTTGGGATGAATTTCCGGACACGATTGGGATTTCGGTGCGTTCTTCATCAGGTCCGGAATTATTCGATTTTGTCTTATAATCGGGCTCGTCATCTTGAATATAGTCAGAGATATCGAAATCGTCGCGCTCCTCACCACCACCATCCTGATCATCCATTGAGTTATCACTTGCTTCCAAATCTTCGTCTCTTTCATCACCTTCATCCTGATCATCCTGCGGACCCTCTTCCAACGCAGGATTGATCTCCAATTCTTCTTTGATTCGTTGCTCCAGAGCCATAGTAGGCACCTGCAATAGCTTCATAAGTTGAATCTGTTGGGGAGACAACTTTTGTAAAAGCTTTTGCTGGAGGGATTGCTTGAGCACTATTTTATGCGATTGAAGGGGTTGGCGACATAGAAAGCTGCAAACTAAAAGTCGGTCTTCTGCTGGTTATAATATTGCCATGATTATCTCTGAGAAACGAGTTGTTGGAAGAAAATCCGGATCCAAATCAAAACTCAGCATTCAATGGGGTTCGAGGGAAAGGTATGACATCTCTGATATTTCCCATGCCAGTGATGAAAAGAATGAGCCTTTCAAAACCCAAACCGAAGCCCGCATGTGGAACCGTTCCGAATTTTCTTGTCTCCAAATACCACCATAGGCTTTGTTCGTGAATACCCATTTCATGTATTCGCGTACGCAACTTATCATAGTCCTCTTCACGCTGTGATCCTCCAACAATTTCGCCAATGCCTGGGAACAAAACATCCATTGCCCGAACCGTCTTGCCGTCATCGTTTTGTTTCATGTAAAACGCTTTGATGTGCTTTGGATAGTCGAAAAGGATTACCGGTTTTTGGAAATGCTTTTCAACCAAATATCGTTCGTGCTCTGACTGCAGATCCGTACCCCATTCAACTTTGTACTCGAATTTTTGCCCGGAGTTTTTCAATATCTCAACGGCCTCGGTATAGGGAAGTCTGACAAAGTCGTTTTCAGTTACACTCTTCAACCTTTGTATCAAACCCTCATCATACATTTTATTTAGGAACTCCAAGTCATCTTTACAATGCTCAAGGGCATAATGAACCAGGTACTTCAACATGTCCTCCACGAGATCCATGTTGTCGGCCAATTCGTAAAATGCCATTTCGGGTTCAATCATCCAGAACTCCGCCAAATGACGCGCTGTATTCGAATTCTCAGCACGGAAAGTGGGGCCGAAGGTATAAATCAATCCGAGGGCCAAGGCTCCAAGTTCACCCTCCAATTGACCACTTACGGTCAGGTTGGTTTCTCTTCCGAAAAAATCCTGGCTGTAATCAATGGATCCATCTTCTTTTCTTGGTGGCTGGTTTGCATCGAGTGTAGTTACTCGGAACATGGCTCCAGCACCTTCAGCATCGGATCCTGTTATGATAGGAGTATGCAAATAGTAAAAGCCGCGATCGTTAAAATATTTGTGGATGGCAAAGGCCATTGCATGTCGTATTCTGAACACAGCCCCAAAGGTGTTGGTGCGGGGACGCAAGTGTGCTATTTCGCGCAAAAACTCAAGGGAGTGTCCTTTCTTTTGTAGCGGGTAGGTTTCCGGGTCGGCCTCACCGTAAATATGAATGCTGGTGGCTTGCACCTCCACAGGCTGTCCCGACCCTTGCGATGGCACCAGTTTGCCTTCTATGGAAACAGCACATCCCGTTTGTATCCGCTTGATTAACGATTCATCAAATGCGTTCGGGTCGGCAACCACTTGGATGTTGTGGATGGTGCTGCCATCGTTGATGGCAATGAATACGACATTCTTATTTCCACGACGCGTGCGAACCCATCCTTTGACACAAACAGGTTGATCAGAGGGTGTTGATGACAAAAGCTGCTTGACAGGTTGATGTTTCATCTTAAAAATTCAAGTTTCAAGATACAAAAATCGGCTTTTTGGTCGAAGAAGGCAATAGTCAAAAACAAAGGAGGCTGCCTAAATAGGCAGCCTCCTTAAAAGGTTTTGGTAGTGAAATTATTTGCCTACCGAGAACTTGCGAGTTACAACACTGTTTCCGGCTTGGATTTCCATGAAATACATTCCGTTTGAAAGGTTGGTTACATCAACAGTTTGATTGTAAGTACGGGCTGCAGCCAACTTTCCAAGATTTTGCTTGATGACAGACTGACCGTAAGCGTTGAGGATGTTTACTGACACATTCTCATCAGATGAGAGTTGGAATTGCACGGTAGCAGAATTTCCAACTGGATTTGGGAAGATGCTCAATGATGACTCCAACGAAGCATCGTTGATTCCCAAAGAGGTATTTCCATAGAAATTGCGTGCAGCGATAGAGCTGTAAGTGCCGTTATTGAAGTATACTGTGTTGTTGTTTCCATCAAGGATGGTAACATTACCGGCACCATATCCAGCATTGATTCCATCACCATAGGAATCATAAATGGCGAAACGGTAGCAACCAGATGCAGGCAAGGTTATTTGGTGTGTGTTCAATTGGGTGCCATTTGCAGCCAACTGAGTATATGGACCACCAGCTGCGATTTGAGTACCACCAGCGTTAAAGAACTTCCAAGTGATTTCATCACCATAACGGTCCTGAAGTACATTGAGGGTCAGGTTGAGCGTTTGGCTAGCGGAAGTGGTAGCATTAAATGGAGTAGAGTTCGAGTTGTTGGAAGGATCATCGTCGTTTCCGCCGTTTACGGAACTAACCGTTACATTAAGCGTGTTTGAAGGATTCAATGGGAAACCAACGATTGCAGGCAGCGTGATAGTTTGTGTTCCAAGTGGGCCGATAGAACCGTTGAAGAAATAGTTCCAATTCGTTCCACCATTCACATTGTAATTAATAACTGCAGAATTGATGGTGGCACTGCCCATATTCTTAAGCTGAATAACAGGAGCGAAGTTTGCATCACACAAATCATCAGGTTGGGTAACGGAAACAAGGTTTGCGTTGTTAACGGTTGTTAAACCTGTGTAGCTGATAGGAACCTTTGCAACATTAATGATGTTGGTGACTCCCTCAGCAACAAAAGCAACGATTTCCAAGTTGGAAACATCAACAGGGATGGTTCCTATGGTTGCGGGGATGGTATAATTGTAGGTGCGCTGAACCAATGTTCCTTGAGTGGTAGTGGTGATGTCCTCTCCTGTTGCACCAGTTGTAATAACATCACGCAAAGCTTTCATGTGCCTGTAGCTTCCATCAGGATTGACCATGGTAGGATTGAATTGAGCAGCTCCAGTTTGAGGGCCATTGATGTTGTTTTGGAGCAACATAACGGTCAATTTGTTTGTAGCAGCAGGGCTATTGGCAGTGTAGAAAGCCTCGACATTGATGGTAAGCTGGTTGGTAGCAGCATTCAATTCGGCTTGTCCAGCCACATTAACATATGCAGACTGAGCTAAAACGGCATTCACCGCAGCGGTCCACGCGCTTCTGCTCATTGCCAAAGCTGTTGCAGTGGTTGGATATGCTTTTCTATTCACAGCACCTTGAGGATAGCCGGTAATTCCCATTCCGGATATAGTAGCAATAGCGTTTCCGTCGGGAGTGCGGAAATCAGGCTGGCCTGCAGATGGGGTAGCGAAACTTCCTTGGTGGATGTTTACGGCAAATGCTCTGCCTGGATTGGCAGCAACAATTTGTGCTGCGATTTTGTGACCGTCTGGACAGTAAACGCAGTTAACACCAGTGAATTCCTCGATTATGGCATTCTTGAGAGCGGGCTGCTGGCTCACAGGCAGCTGAGCATAGGCTCCAAAAGATGCAAGAGCCAACGCGGAAAGAGTAAACAGTTTTTTCATGTGATGGATTGGGTTTATTGATTTCTAATAAAATATTTTGATTTTTCAGAAGAATACAAACATAGTGAAAACCTAATGAACAAATAATCATAATGTGAAAATTGCGGCCAGCGATATCAAAAAAGAGCTACTTAACTCATTTCCTGACACTTAACATCGCTCACCAAAGAAAGAAAAACAAAAGTTGCAATTCCGTGATAATGCAATGAATGGAACTAACCGAAAATTTGGGTATCTTTACAATTGATAAACTAATTGATAATCTTTATTTTGTTGATTATGAAAAAAGTATACGCTCTATTATTGTTGATTACATTGATTCAAGGCACCGGCTTTGCACAAAGCTTTTCTGTTAGCAACGCCTACATCAGCGGCGACCCTGCATTTTTGCTTCAAGGGCATGCCACCATTAACAACAACAGTGGTTCCGCCAAAGATGTAGCAGTACTTAGGACGGTAAACAATTTATATCCAGGACATATCGGGTTTTTCTGTTGGTTTCAATGCTACCCTCCCAACATTAGCAATTCACCCGATTACATCAACATTCCCTCGGGAGGAAACATTAACTTATTCCAAGCCGATGTTGAAACCAGCGGAATAAATGGTGTATCGTACAATACATATTGTTTTTATGATATAAACAACCCCTCCGATTCTGCATGTGTTGACTTTGTCTTTGATGCCACCACAGGGATTTCTGAAGCTGTTGGTAACCGCAACTATATTTCGAAGCCTTATCCTAACCCATCTTCTGAAAATGCCTCCTTTTATATCAGCACTTTGAAAGGTGTAAAAGCTCGTTTGAAATTATTTAATATGTTAGGAACCGAGGTCAAAGATGTTGCCATTGCGGATAACAACAAATCATCCGTAAAAATCAATGTGTCTGATTTGAAATCGGGTGTGTATTTCTACTCCTTGTTTGTAAATGGCAAGAGCGCTTACACCGGAAAGATGCTGGTGAACGGCAACTGAGATTTCTTCAACTGATTATTCAACTTAACTGATACCCTTTTGTAACAAGGGCTAAAATAACTTGTCTTTTACTTTTCAAGCATATGAATAAAAAACAGGACGCGCTAGACTACCATTCACAAGGACGACCAGGTAAGATTGAAGTGGTACCTACCAAACCATATTCGTCGCAGCGGGATCTTTCTCTAGCATACTCCCCCGGCGTGGCAGAACCTTGTCTTCGAATCAATGAAAACGAAGATGATGTGTATAAATACACTGCCAAGGGAAACTTGGTGGCTGTCATTTCAAACGGAACTGCCGTACTTGGCCTAGGTAATATTGGACCTAATGCATCCAAACCTGTAATGGAGGGCAAAGGATTGCTTTTCAAGATTTTCGCAGACATTGATGTATTTGACATTGAGGTAGATAAATCCGATGTAGATGGTTTCGTTGAAACTGTAAAAGCCATTGCACCCACATTCGGAGGGATCAATCTCGAGGATATAAAAGCCCCTGAGTGCTTCGAAATCGAACGGAGGTTGAAGGAGGAGCTTTCTATTCCCATCATGCATGATGACCAGCATGGTACCGCAATTATTTCCGGCGCTGCTTTGATAAATGCACTTGAAATTGCAGAAAAGAAAATTGAAGCTGTGCGAATAGTAGTGAACGGAGCCGGAGCCTCTGCGATTTCCTGCACAAAGCTTTTCGTTTCATTGGGAGCTCGCTTAGAAAATATTGTCATGTTGGATAGCAACGGGGTCATCCGTGCTGACAGAGAAAGCCTAGATGAACAGAAAGGAATTTTCGCCACCAAAAAGGATATACACACCTTAGAGGAGGCTATGCTTGGTTCAGATGTATTTATCGGCTTGTCCAAGGGAAATATCCTCAAGGCTTCACATTTGAAATCGATGGCTGACAATCCTATTGTGTTTGCCATGGCCAATCCAGATCCGGAAATAACCTATGAAGATGCACATGCCTCGCGCAATGATATCATATTGGCCACTGGCAGATCGGATTATCCCAACCAAGTGAACAATGTGATAGGGTTTCCCTTCATTTTCAGAGGCGCCTTGGATGTTCGAGCGAAGCAGATCAATGAAGAAATGAAATTGGCAGCCGTCAGGGCCATTGCCAATCTTGCCAAAGAGCCAGTTCCTGAAATCGTCAATCTTGCTTATAACAAAACAAACATTCAATTCGGCCGAGATTATATCATACCGAAGCCATTGGATCCACGATTGATTACCACGGTTGCTCCCGCGGTTGCAAAAGCTGCTATAGATTCCGGAGTGGCCCGAATGCCCATCATTAATTGGGAAGCATACGAAGAGGAGTTGAGCAAGCGACTCGGTCACGATAACAAGATCACAAGGATCATCACCAACAAGGCTCGTCAAAACCCCAAGCGAGTTGTTTTTGCGGAAGCCGATAACTACAAGATTCTGAAGGCGGCCCAAATTGTCAGGGATGAGGGAGTGGCTCACCCCATACTACTTGGGAATAAGGATAGAATCAATTCCATCATACAGGAGCATGGTCTCGACTTGAGCGATATCACCATCATCGATCCTAGAAAAGACCAGGACAACATCGACCATTTCGGTGATTTATTTTTTCAAAAGCGGGCTCGTAGCGGCTTCAACACCTACGAGGCTCGCAAGATCATGCGTGAAAGAAATTACTACGGTGCCATGATGGTTGAAACCGGTCAGGCCGATGTATTGATATCGGGACTTACTCGAAAGTATGCCGACATCCTGAAACCCGCATTGTACATCATCGGAACCTCCGATCATGTTAGACATGTTGCCGGTATGTATATCATGATAACCAAAAAGGGGCCCATTTTCTTTGCGGATACAACTATCAATGTGAATCCCACCACGGAGGAGTTGGTAGAAATCACTTTGCTTACGGCGGAGGCGGTAAAGAAATTCAACCTAAAGCCTCGGATTGCAATGGTTTCATTTTCAAACTTTGGTTCTTCAAAAGATCCACAAGCCAAAAAAGTGAGAGAAGCCGTGCGAATATTGCATGAAAAACATCCTGATTTGATCGTAGATGGAGAAATCCAGGCCAACTTCGCATTCAATACGCAGCTATTGGCAGATAACTTCCCCTTCAGCATGCTTGCCAAGGAGGGTGCTAATACCTTGATTTTTCCAAACTTGGATGCTGGAAACATCGCATACAAACTCTTGCAGGAAACTGCTGATGCAGAAGCGATTGGACCTGTTTTGCTGGGCTTGAAGAAGCCCGTTCACATTCTTCAATTGGGTAGCTCGGTGAGGGAGATTGTGAACATGGTTACCATTGCCGTAGTCGATGCTCAAACCAAAAGTGATTCGTAATCATGTACTCCTACATAAGCGGAAAAATAAAATCCCTTACTCCCACTTCGGTTTTATTGGAAAATCAAGGTTTGGGATTTAACATTCAAATTTCTTTGCAAACATACTCGGCCATCAAGGACCTAAAAGAGGCCCTGATCCATACATTTTGTGTCATAAAGGCTGAAAACCAATCGAATTCGTTTTTTGCGATTTACGGATTTGCAACAGAACAGGAGCGGCAGTTATTTATGCATTTAACTAGTGTTTCTGGTGTTGGGCACAATACAGCTCAATTGATTTTGTCCTCATTCGATCCAGATACATTAGTTCGTGTAATTTCCTCGGGTGATGCCAATACCATTATGAAAGTCAAGGGTATAGGCGGAAAAACGGCTCAAAGAATCATCATTGACCTAAAGGATAAGATTGGAAAAGGTTTTTCCGGGGAGACTGCACCAAGCAGTATTTCGGGCAATAATGTCAACGAGGAAGCGTTAAGTGCACTCTTGACACTCGGATTCAACCGTATTGCCTCGGAAAAAGCGTTGGCAAAGTCAACCAAGGACTTAGGGGCGGATGCCAAAGTTGAGGATTTGATCAAAAGCGCATTGAGCCATCTCGCTTCCTGACAACTTCCAAGAGGATAAATCCGGTCGAGCGTAGGGAAATTTGTAGTAATTTGGCAACAGTTAATTTTCGGACTTCGCTTCCCGGATAATGCCTGGGTAGGTGTCCCAAATCGGGTATTTGTGCAACTCAAGCATTTCCTCAAATATAGCTTCACCACCGGCCTAGCCATGCCTGTTATTGGTATTGTTTTCGGCGCAGGTGTGATGATAGAGCATCGGCGCTCTGAGCCTAAGTTGCCAGAACCGATCGAAGTGATAGCCCCACCAGATACTGGTAAAAAGGAACCGAAGTTGCCTTATCCTTTCCCAGATAATCTAACGGACCCTTTATCAAACCAACCCTCACAAAGTCCGTTATATCTTTCCAATCCATCAAACATTCAGCTTTCGGTTGACTATGATGAGAATGAAAATCAATATAACATTCAGCAAAAAATAGGCGATCGTTATTTCAGGGATCCGTCGTACATGACTTTTGATGAGTTTGTACGAAGTGAATACCGTCGTTCAACTCGCAACTATTGGAAAGAAATTTCGGGTACCTCAACAGGGGACCAGAAGAGAAACATTATCCCTAAAATCTATGTGGGAGGTCAGGCTTTCGATAGGATTTTCGGCGGCAACACGATTGACATCCGTCCACAAGGTTCGGCGGAACTGACATTCGGACTTAACATTTACAGGAATGACAACCCTGCGATTCCTGAGAAACAGCGTCGTAACATCACATTTGACTTCAACGAAAAAATACAAATGAATGTGGTTGGCAACATCGGGGAAAAGCTGAAGCTAACCATCAACTACAACACGGAAGCCAGTTTTGATTTCGAGAACAAGATGAAACTCGAATATACCGGTTTAGAGGACGAGATCATTAAGAAAATCGAAGCAGGGAATGTTTCTCTCCCGCTTAACGGTTCATTGATTCAAGGAAGCCAAAGCTTGTTCGGTATCAAAACACAATTGCAGTTTGGCAAACTGAAAGTAACCACCGTCGTATCTCAGCAAGAGGGCCAATCATCCACTATCGATGTACCTCCTGGAGGTGGACAACAATCCTCCTTTGAAATCCAAGCCGACCAATATGAGGCCAACAAACACTATTTCATCTCCGGATATTTCAAAGACAACTACGACAAGGCATTGAAGGATCTGCCCATAATAAACTCTCCAGTCAACATCACCAAGATGGAAGTTTGGGTAACCAACAAAAACAACAATACGGAAAACACCCGCGACATCGTTGCATTCATGGATCTTGGAGAGTACAAGATTTTCAGTAACGCGTTGATTTCTCAAGGGCCATCCGTTTTCCCATCAAACGACAAGTCAAACAATTTGTATTCGTTGATGAACGGCCAGTATCTCCAATCGCGTGATATCAACACCGTTTCACAAAGCCTTGATCCATTGGCTGGTTCTCCATATGGTTTCGCACCCCAGCAGGATTATATCCGGTTGGTAGGAGCAAGAAAACTCAACCCTAACGAATTTACATTCCATCCTCAACTTGGTTTCATTTCCCTGAACCAAGCGCTCAACTCAAATGAGGTTCTAGCCGTTGCTTATGAATACACCATTGGTAATGATGTTTTCACCGTTGGAGATCTTACAACCTCTGGTATCACTGCACCTAAGGCATTATTCGTAAAGCTTATTAAAAGTACCAATATCAACCCTAAGCTTCCAACTTGGGACTTGATGATGAAAAATGTCTACTCAATTGGCTCATTCCAAGTACAGCGAGATAACTTCCGACTGAATGTATTATACAGCGATAACACGGATGGACTGAAGAAAATTAACTACCTACCTGTTCCTTCTTCAGAGACAAGTTTAAAAGGTGTGCCAATCATACAGGTACTTGGCCTAGATAGGCTTGATCAAAGGAACGACCCTTATGCGGACGGTATATTTGATTATGTTGAGGGTATCACAGTGAACTCCAGTAATGGCCGTATATTTTTCCCCGTGAGGGAGCCATTTGGTAGTTACTTAAGGACAAAGTTCATCGACAACAATGTGGCTAACAACTTTGTTTACGAACAATTGTACGATAGCACTAGGACTGCCGCCCAACAGCTACCCGAGCTTAACAAATTCACCATAGTAGGAACTTACCAAAGCTCATCTAGTTCCGAAATTTACCTCAATGCCATAAATATTCCGCAGGGGTCGGTTGTGGTCACTGCCGGTGGGGTTCCATTACAGGAAAATGTGGATTACACCGTAGATTATAACCTCGGTCGAGTCAAAATCATCAATGCAGGCATCTTGGCCTCTGCTACTCCTATCAAAATTTCCTTGGAGAGCAACTCTCTCTTTAGCATTCAATCCAAATCGTTATACGGAGCCCGTTTCGATTACATGGTTAACAAGGACTTCAATCTGGGGGGGACCTTCCTGCATTTGAATGAACGGCCTATCACCAGAAAAGTTAACATCGGGGATGAACCCATACGCAATACCATTTGGGGTGTCGACGGAACATACACTACAACCTCTGGATTCATTACAAGACTCGTTGATAAGCTGCCGTTTATCGAGACGAAAGCGGAATCCAAGATTACAATAGCAGGCGAATTTGCAAATCTGATTCCGGGTACCTCTAGGGCCATTGGGAAGTCGGGCAATGCCTACATTGATGACTTTGAGGGTAGCCAATCAACTATTGATATTAGAAATCCCGGAACTTGGTCAATGTCATCCGTACCTCAAGGACAACCAAGTTTGTTTCCAGAGGCCGTTTTCAATGATTCCTTGATATCAGGATTCAATCGAGCAAGACTTGCGTGGTACAACATCGATCCTACTGTTTTCTATAGAAACAACAATAGTTTGTTGCCTCCAAACATAACCACTGTAGACTTGTCCAACCACAATGTCAGAGAGGTTTTGGAAACGGAGATTTTCCCATTCAAGCAAAATCAAACAGGTCAAGCCACCAACATTAATATTCTAAATTTGGCTTATTTCCCATCGGAGCGTGGCCCGAACAACTATGATGTGAATGCGACATCTGTTTCTGCTGGGATAGATAACAACGGCGCTCTCATCAACCCATCCTCCCGTTGGGCTGGGATCATGCGTAGAATCGAGACCTATGATTTTGAAACATCCAATGTTGAATTCATTCAGTTTTGGGTGATGGATCCTTTCCACGACGAATCACTTAACAACGGATCCGGTGGAAAACTTTATTTCAACCTTGGTGATGTATCTGAGGACATCCTCAAGGACTCTTACAGGACATTCGAAAATGGCTTGCCTTCGCCAACCAATAATGCTACCGTTGATTCAACTAGTTGGGGATTGGTTCCAACAAATCCGAGTATTGTCAATGCCTTTGACAATGATCCTGCCTCTCGTGCCGCTCAAGATGTGGGCTTAGATGGTCTTTCATCCGACAACGAACGCACCTTTTTCAAGGATCCATTCCTAGACCAAATTGAGGCTACATTCGGATCCGCATCACCAGCTTATCAAATTGCCAATACTGACCCCTCTTCGGACAACTTCCAATACTTCCGTGGCACCAATTTAGACAACATCAACGCCGATATCCTCACTCGTTACAAGCAATACAACGGAACCGATGGCAACTCAAAAACATCAGAACAGTCGCCCGAGGCGTATGCCACATCAGCAACCAACATACCAGACGGTGAAGACATAAATCGTGATAACACGATGACGGATTTTGAAAACTACTTTCAATATGAAGTGAGTCTTACCCCTGGACAAATGGTGGTTGGTACAAACTATATTGTTGACCAAGTAAGCACATCCGTCAGAACAGCCGACAATACGGTAAAAAACATCAAGTGGTACCAATTCAAAATCCCGGTAAACACTCCTTCAAATGTGGTGGGTACTGGCGCAGATCTTAAGTCGGTTAACTTCATACGGATGTTTATGAAGGATTTCGATTCCCCCATGGTTCTTCGTTTCGCAAGATTGGAGTTACTGAGAGGAGAATGGAGAAAATATCAATATCCACTGTTATCAAACGGCGAATTCATACCAGTAGATCCTGGCGCCACACCATTTGATGTTACAGTAGTCAATTTGGAGGAGAATGGCGACAGAATACCTATTCGCTATGTTCTGCCTCCCGGGATTGACAGAGAGGTGAATGCAAGCTCTACCAACTTTCAAGAACTGAACGAGCAGTCGCTGAGTCTCAAAGTTTGCAACTTGGAGGACGGGGACGCACGTGCCGCATACAAGACCACCAGATTCGATGTTCGCAATTACAACAAGATCAAAATGTACCTCCATGCTGAGGATGGAGGACTAACCGATGAATTGCAAGACGGCGAAGTCACTGCCTTCGTGCGATTGGGTTCCGACTTCGTGAACAATTATTACGAATATGAAGTGCCTCTAAAGGTTACGCGGTTTGGAGCTACATCGGAATCTGACATTTGGCCGGAAGCAAACAACATGGAAATTGATGTTGAAAAACTCATAAAGGGTAAACTAGCCCGAAACAATGTATATGCTGGTAACGGCAATCCCTACAGCACACCTTACATGTTTGCAGACGGCAACCGTAAGATCACGATTGTTGGTAATCCAACCTTAAGTGAGGTAAAAACGATTATGATCGGTATACGGAATCCGAAAAAAGAAATCACGCCTGGTGATGATGGCTCATCCAAATGCGCTGTGGTATGGGTGAACGAACTCCGAATGAACGATTTTGACAACAACGGAGGATGGGCTGCCAATGCACGGGTAACAGCCAAGCTTGCTGATTTGGGAAATCTAACCCTATCTGGCGCTCGAAGCACGGATGGGTTTGGTAGTCTTGAAAGCAAATTGAACAACCGCCAAAAAGAGAATATTACTCAATACGACTTATCTACTTCCTTGGAGTTTGGTCGTTTTTTGCCTCAAAAAACAGGGCTGTCGATTCCACTTTACTTCGGCATTTCAGAAACATTTAGCAACCCACAGTACAACCCTCTTGATCCTGATGTTCCCTTTGAGATGGCTTTGGATGAAATTGAAGATGCGGGCAGAAGAAACCAATTGAAAAAAATCGCTCAGGATTACACCAAACGACAAAGTATCAACCTGACCAACATCAAAAAATCAAAAACTGGAGGTGGAAAATCGAGAATTTGGGATATTGAAAATTTCAACCTATCCCTTGGATATTCTCAAGTCTTTCATCGCAACATCAACTTGGAATTCGATGATCAACGCGACTACCTTGCGGCAATCGGCTATAATTTCGCGACCCAAGCCAAATACATCACTCCATTTGGCAAAGCCAAAGCATTACAAAAATCCAAATGGCTCCGACTTGTAAAGGATGTTAATTTCAATTTGGTTCCTACGAACATTACTTTCCGTACAGACATCAACCGTCATTATGGTGAAACCCAAGTGCGCGATTTAACTGAATTCGCATTCAAGCAACCCATTACATACAATAAGATTTTTACCACATCAAGACAGTACTCACTGCAACACGACATCACACGCAGCATTAAGTTTGATTTCAACGCCAACAACCTAGCCACTATTGATGAGCCATTCGGACGATTGGATACGCCGGAAAAAAGGGACTCTGTCAGAAAGAACTTTTGGAGCTTAGGGCGCAACACCGACTATAGACATACCGGATCCTTCAGCTACAATCTGCCTTTGAATAAAATTCCGATAACGGATTGGATTTCCGTTAACTCAAAATACATGTTTGATTACCATTGGCAAACCGGTCCGTTGTCGCTTGCTCCTGTCACCAACCAATTAGCGGTTAATCCCGCCATTGGAAATACCATTCAAAACTCAAACACGAAACAGGTAAACACTACCCTTACCTTCACCACATTATATAACAAGGTTCCCTATTTCAAAAAACTATTGGGACCAAAACCGCCCAAACCAGTTAAGCCTGTGGTGCAACCTAAGCCTGCAACTCCTGACACCACTGGAGGCAAAAAGAAAAAGGTTAAAACTCCTAGGACAAGCTTTACCAACTTGGAAAGGACTATCGCCAAAATCATATTTAGCACCAAAAACGCTTCGCTTAATTATAGCGAGACCAACGGAACCTTGTTACCTGGTTTCAACCGAACTTCCGAGCTTTTGGGTATGAATATGTATGACGATGAGAATGGAAATATGAATTTTGCTCCAGGCTTACCATTTGTATTTGGATCTCAAGCAGACATTCGATCCACAGCTGCAAAAAACAGATGGCTTGCCACCGATACTATTTTCAATGGAGTGTTTTCACAAACTTACACTCAATCCATAACAGGAAGAGCCACCATAGAACCTGTGGACGGTTTGCGTGCTGAATTGACCGTTAATAAGACCTTTTCCAGAAGCTCCTCCGAGAATTATCGAGCTACTTTAACAGGAGATTATCAAGCCTATACACAGCGAGAAACCGGAAGCTTTAGCATGTCCTTTATTGCCATTCGGACTGCTTTTGCAAAAGACCGAAAGGACTATAGCTCAGAAGTGTTCGATAACTTTTCTGCATTCCGAAAAGAAATATCTCTAAAACTTGGTTCTCAGAACCCATTGTCATCCGGATTGGATTCAGCCGGATATGCAGACGGGTATGGTGCAACATCTCAAGAGGTTTTGACTTATGCTTTCCTTGCAGCCTACAGTGGAAAATCGCCAGGAAAAATAAAACTCAAATCATTTCCAACAATACCTCAAGTTAACTGGAGAATCACATATGACGGTTTGTCAAAATTGAAATTCGCTCAAAAGCTATTCAGAAGCGTCAACATCAGCCACGGATACCGTTCCACCTACGGCATTGCGTCCTTCAACACCAGCTTGCTATACAATGAAAGTGGAAGTGCCAGAGACTTGGGAAATAACTTCATACCCAAGGAAGAATTCGGCGCGGTAACCATATCAGAGCAATTCTCACCACTGTTTGGCATTGATCTTAATTTCAAGAATAACAAATTGACTACTCGATTCGAGTACAAGAGGGACAGAAACATATCTCTATCTTTTACAGATATTCAGATTTCTGAGGTTAAAGGACAAGAATATGTTATCGGTGCCGGATATCGCTTTCGCGATTTCAAGCTGCCGTTTGGGTTGCAAAGAACGAAAAAGAAAGGCTCAACAGGCAATGATTTGAACTTGACTGGAGATCTTTCATTACGCAAAAACAGCACCATCGTACGCAGATTGCAACAAAACATCGACCAGCCAACCGCAGGGTTAACTATCCTTTCTTTCAAGCTGGCTGCGGACTATTCCCTAAACGAACGATTCAATGTTCGTTTATTCTTTGACAAGACCATCAATTCGCCACTAATATCGAATTCATTCCCTACAGCAAATACTTCTGCAGGAGTAAGTGTTCGTTTCACTTTGGCGCAGTAAGAATTAAAACATTATTTTTGCCGACATAAAACTTTAACAGATCAACACATGAACTTCCCTGCCGAACTCAAGTACACCAAAGACCACGAGTGGATTCGAATCGAAGGCGATACCGCTACCATTGGTATTACCGATTTTGCACAAAGCGAATTGGGTGATATCGTTTATGTAGATGTAAATACCGTTGGAGAAACCGTAGAAAAGGAAGCTGTGTTTGGTACCGTGGAGGCGGTCAAAACGGTTTCAGACTTGTTCATGCCTATTACAGGTGAAATTCTTGAACTGAATACTGGTTTGGAAAGTGCACCCGAAACTGTAAATAAAGATCCCTATGGGGATGGCTGGATGATCAAAGTCAAAATGGCCAATCCTGGAGATGCCGATAGCCTGCTTTCCGCAGATGCCTATAAGGCGTTGTTGGGCATGTGAATCGATTAAGTTTAACGGCCTATTGCTGGCCTATTCCTTCATGCTTAGATATTTCAAGGCACCTCTTTTTTGGTCCATACTGATCTGGGCTTTCAGTAGTATTTCCAATTCCGAATTGCCAGATTTTTCCCTTTGGAGGATACTTTCCGGTGATAAGCTGATTCATATTTTTCTTTACGGTGTTTTGAGTTTCCTATTGATGGGATCCAGCTTGAAGCAATTCGTATATCGGAAAATACGGTACAATGCCATAGTGTTTTCCCTGGTTACTGCAACCCTTTTCGGCATTTTTATTGAGCTGTTTCAAGAATTCGTTTTAACAGACCGTTTTGGCGATTGGGCGGATGCCTTAGCCAATTTCGCCGGCTCTGTAATCGGCATACTGGTGTTCCGAGCACTTTTCCGTGAACATATCAGATGAACGATTAATCATCGTAACCTGTCTCCTTATAGGAATCATCATAATGAAAGAAAGTGCACCTTCCGACCGATTCACACCAGGGTTTGAACCTCACCTAAAAAACCCATCGGGATTTCTTCAAGCACCACAAAGCCGAAGATACAATCTGCGTTTTGCTATCCGAGTTTTCTGGGAAATGTTGCGTGGATTGCGTGCATTGCACTTTTCCGGTCCTTGCATAACCGTATTCGGATCCGCACGATTCAAGGAAGACCATCCATACTACAAAACCGCTTACGCCTTTGGTAAAGCAATAGCAGATATGGGTGGCACGGTGATGACCGGAGGCGGACCCGGAATCATGGAGGCTGCCAACAAAGGAGCCTTTGAAAACGGAGGACGATCGGTTGGATGCAACATTGTACTACCGCATGAACAGGAACCAAACCCATATATGCATCGCTGGGTTATGATCCGTTACTTTTTCGTGAGGAAAGTGCTTTTGCTGAAGTACTCTTATGGTTTCGTGGTGATGCCTGGTGGTTTTGGTACCATGGATGAATTATTTGAAACCTGCACCTTGATACAAACGGGCACAATCCATGACTTTCCAGTGGTAGTTTATGGCACCGAATATCATGAGCCTTTAAGAAGGTTTTTTGAAAAAATGATGGAGGAGAAAACCATCAATTCAGATGATTTGAAATTGGTGCTTTTCACAGATGATATACAAGAAGGAATGGAGCATATCCGTAAATACTTGCGGGACAACTATTATATGAAACCCGTTAAACCCCTGCCTTGGCTCTTTGAAAGAAAAGACAACAAGACAAAATAACCGCTCAGTCTTTTGTGAAATAATCTTCCGACTGATAAACCCCAGACAATTGCTTTCTGATTTGCATTAGCATATCATTTGCAAGTGCGCTTGCGCCAAAACGGAAATAATCCGGACTGAGCCATGCATCACCTAGAGTTTCATGAACCATGACCAGGTATTGCAATGCAAGTTTCGAATTGCTGATACCTCCGGCAGGTTTCATACCGATCATTTTTCCATGATTGAAATAAAAATCACGAATAGCTTCCAACATGACTAGTGTTACGGGCAAGGTGGCAGCGGGCTGTATTTTCCCCGTTGATGTTTTGATGAAATCAGCACCTGCATGCATTGCAAGATCACTAGCTTGCCGTACACGATCCAATGTACCGAGCTCTCCCGTTTCCAGGATTACCTTAAGATGGGCCTTGCCGCATGCATCTTTGATAGATGCTATTTCATCGAAAACGAAGTTGTATTCGCCAGCAAGAAATTTGCCTCGGGAAATAACCATATCAACCTCATCAGCGCCCTCGGATACGGCATATTTGGTTTCACGAATCTTGACATCGCGTGTTGACATCCCGCTTGGAAAAGCGGTAGCCACAGCAGCTACTTGAATCTTTGTGCCACGCAACGCATCCTTGGCTATGGAAACCATGTTTGGGTACACACATACTGCAGCAGCGGAGGGTATGTCAGGCATAAAATCGTCTGGGCGAATGGCTTTGTTGCAGAGCTGGCGCACCTTACCGGGAGTGTCCTTGGCATCCAGCGTGGTGAGATCCATCATCGAGATGGCCATTTTCAATGCATCGATTTTTGATGTAGACTTAATGCTTCGTTTGGTGAAACGAGATACACGCTCCTCTACTCCTACTTGATCTATAGGGGGAGCCGAACGGACAATGGATATTGCGGATGCCATAGTGCTAATTTATAAAAACATGCCATTCAACAAATTTTACAAGGTTGTTTTTTAACAATTCCCTAACTTGGCAGAGATGAACCTTCTTTGTTACGCCTCCATACAAGAAATTACCGGCAGGGAGCTGCATATTATCGAAACCACTCCGAAATCGGTTTTGGAATTACATAATTGGTTACTTACCACTTGGCCCGCCTTGAAAGAGGCTACATTCGTGATTTCAGTGAATAGAAAAATTGTGAATGACTTGAGCCATCCCATCCACGAAAGTGACGAGATAGCATTACTGCCCCCGTTTTCCGGAGGATAAAATGATTTGCGATTGACAACATACCGATTTATCTCGCCTCAGGCGAAAGACTAACGACCAATAACTAATTATCCAGCTTTCTATGTTGGTAGATAACTTCGGACGCATTCATGACTACTTGCGGATCAGCTTAACAGATCGATGCAATTATCAATGCCTTTATTGCTTACCGGAACCTGAGTTCAACCACGGATGTTCAACCGTGGCTAGCGATCGGATGACGGCACAAGAGATTGTTGAGATTGCAACCAAATTCGTATCCTTAGGAGTAAACAAAATCCGTTTAACCGGCGGGGAGCCGCTAATTCGAAAAGACGCCGGTGACATTATGCTCGCCTTAGGTAGGTTGCCGGTAAAATTAACACTCACCACAAATGGATCCCGTCTAGATCACTTTATTGATATCATGCATGAGGCAGGAGTAAAATCCGTGAATGTAAGTCTCGACTCCCTACGAAAAGAGAATTTTCATCGCCTCACACTTCGCGATGACTTTGAAAAGGTGAAATCCAATATTGATTTGTTATTGACAAAAGGTTTTGATGTGAAGGTGAACATGGTAGTGATGAATGGTTATAACGATCATGAGGTGGTTGATTTCGCTTCATGGACAGTGGCTAAACCCGTTCACATCCGATACATAGAGTTCATGCCCTTCCCAGGAAACCGATGGAGACCCGAAAAACTAATCAATCTTCAGCAGATCGTTGACATGATAGAGTTGGCTTTCGGCTCATTAGAAAAATTAGAAGATGGACCTCATGACACTACTCGCAAATTCCGTATTCCAGGCAGTAAGGGTACCATTGCCATTATCAGCACAATGAGCGCACCTTTCTGCGATGGGTGTAACCGCTTGCGGTTAACTGCCGATGGCAAAATGAGAAATTGTCTATTTTCAAAAACCGAAACAGATTTGTTAAATGCTTTTCGAAATGGACATGATATTGAAGCACTGATAAAGGATTGTTTGGCAGGCAAACATCGTCAACTTGGCGGCAACAGCGGAACTGAATGGGGATTGCAGGAAACTGAAGAGCAAAGGCGAACCATGATGGGGATTGGCGGTTGAAAACCTATTATTATTAAAAAGCAATGGGCTGAACCCGAACAGGTATAGGACCCTTACTAAGTTGCTGACGCAAGGATTTGGACTGTTTCAAGTTTTTGAACCCTTTTGTAAAGACCCATATAACATCGTAAACATAAAGTGAAGCAGATACTCCTGCTGCAGCCAATGCTATGGTATTAGCTGTTTTGTAGTTATCATTATAGCTATCCTTTTCACCTTGATCAGTAGCTGTATTATATTTATCATATTGAGCATCTGCATAAAGCTTAGAGCCTATAGACGAGCCGGCCGAAATCAAAAAGCAAGCCAAACGACCCCAGCCCTTTTCTCCATGTGTGACCTTCAATGTGCCTACACCCGGCAAGATCATTGAATATAGTGCGGATTGTGGTCCTGCGGTCGAAAATTTCTCAAATTGGATATCGCTATATGTTTTATTGTTAACGGTTTTTGATTTGACTTCAAATTCAAACTTTCCATAATTGTAAGGAAGCAAATTTACATAGCTTTCTATAGCGTTAGAGGACAGAATAGAGTTATCAGAGAGTGTGATTCCCTTGAATTTTGATTTAACAGCCACTTTAGATGTGTTCCATCTCATATTAACTGGAAAACTTTCAGATGATGCCAGATAATATCCATCCTCTCTGGCTGCACCTAAGATTGGATTTTTTGACATCTCTAACAAATAAGCTGTGAAATCCTGGGAGGAAGTTGAAAGCACATTTGGAAATGAATTATTTGTTCCTGATGTGTCAAAAGATATGGTGAAATTAAAATTCAAATATCCGTCTTTGGTTTTGTAAATTCTTGAATTCAAATCCTGCGCCAGAATAGCCTTAAAGAGACTAAGGTCTTGGGCATTTGTTTTAGAATAGTCAAAAATAACCGTACTTCTTTTGGCCAATAATGTTTTAATCGAATTGATTTTAGTGATTTGACTTTGTGCATACCCGTTGCCATTATCTAAAACCAGCACGGCATTGTATGCGTCAATTGCTTGGTCATAGTTTTTATCGTAAAAAAGCCTATCGGCTTTCGACCGAGCAGCTACGATTTTATTATCCAATACTTTTCGTTCTACGGCATCAATTTTTGCATTTAATGCAGAAGAGTTATCAGTGCATTCGCGGGCACGGTTGTAATAAGCCAAGGCGCTTACATATTGAGAAGCCATGAACAGGGAGTCTCCTGCCGAAACAAGTGCCTCGCAAATGGCATCATTACACAATGCGATTTTTGATCTAACGAACATGTTGTCCTCTAATTCCTGTGCATTGATGTACTTCAATCGGGCTGTTTCATATTGACCTGCGGCAAAATATCCATCAGCCTCTACTAAAGTGTTTTGATACTTGGCCTTTCTCTCCTCCACCGCCCTGTTTGCAGCCTCAATTGCTTCTTTCTCCGCCTTTTCTATTGCCAATTGTTTATCTCTCATACTTTGGAGCTCCTTATCCAAGGCATTGGTATTATAGATGAGTATCGAGTACTGTCTACTGGTATAATCATTTTTATATTCCCGGAATTCATAAGTAACCGCACCTTCCCTGAAATTTGTAATTAAACGGTCGCTTTCCACAACTGTTTTGCCCTTGGAAGGAGCAATTGATTTCAACAGGACCTTGAAGCAATTTGAGTTGGATTGAAAAATGACAATATTGGGTTTGCCGGAGGAGGTATACAGAATTATCTTGCCTCCGTTATAATAATCCGGCTTTTCCCATGCTACCATATCATAGTTTATGTTGTACCCGAAATAGTCGAAAAACTGGTTCGATCTAGCATCATCAAAACTCCAACCCTCAGCATTCAAAAACATGCGGATATCATCAAGAGTAGAGTTTTGCATCTTCTGCAACTGATACCTAGTAATGCAATTGTTGTTTTGTTGTCCAAACAAGGCACCTACTGAAAAACCAAAACAGAGCAGTAAGACAATGGCTGATTTTTTAGTTGGCATAGGATTCTATTTGAACTGATTCATCCTCTATGGACTTAACGACTATTGAAATCTGGGATCGGTAGTTGACGATTCTGACCTCCTGTTTATTGTTGGCATAAGTCCTGTCGTTCTCATCCTCAAGATCACCAATCCGAGTATATCCCGCTAGAGCTCCTTCAATGGCTGATACGACCTCTTCGTCTTTTCCATAACCCTTACCGGAAAGTCTTATGGTATACGAGAATCCTTCGATAACGGCATTCGGATTGAAGACCTTTTTGGAATACCAACCATCGGGAATCTCCGTGTAGGCACGAGCTCGCACCTCAAAGCTGACGGAAGCGTCGTTGTTAATTTTCTGATTGGAAACCAATGTGTGCTCCGAAGAGTATTTACTGAATTTATCCTCGTCGATTCGTAGTCTCGTCAATACATCCGAAAGCGGACTGCCTATTGATATTCCCTCCGGATTATTCAAATTAATTCTATTGACAATGGAAGCCAAATTGAAAAAATCCGTCTTAACCGATTCATATTCGGCCCGTGCATTAATGACATGGGAAATAAAATCTGCTGAAACCCCATCATATTGAGGGTTTATCACATATTTTCCTTGCCTATCGATAAAACCTAGCTCTAGTCCACTCATAACTAGTGCAACAGGCCCATTAAATGGAAATGCCCATGTGAATTGAGGATTAATAACAAACTTGCCTTCTTTGTCGATGAAGCCCCAGTTTGATCCTGACAAGACAGCGGCCAAGTCGTTGCCATTAAAAGGAAACGCCTGAGCAAACTGTGGATTGATGATGATTTTACCATCACTATCACACCAACCAAAATTTTTCCCTTGTTCGATGACAAAATTATTTCCATCAGGCAACATTTCATCGAATTGGGGGTTGATGATATACTTTCCCGCTTCATCGATCACACCCGCTTTGTCTCCAGAATATACCACCGCTTTCCCATTCCGGAATTCCTTTGTCTTGTCGAATTGATAATTGATGATGATTCGACCTGTATTATCAATGTAGCCCCATTGCCCCTCGGCATTTTCAACAGCACATTTTCCATTGGAAAAATTTCCCGTGCTTGAGAACTGGGGATTGATGACTACTTTACCAGTAGCGTCTACAAATCCCCAACTGGTACCAGCGCTATCAATGACGCTGAATGCGGCTAGTCCCTCATGAAATAATTTGACCGATTCAGCATTTTGCAAAGTGATTTTTATTTCTCCCCGATTGTTGATAGCTGTTGGCGCTCCGTTTTCTGTAACAACCCATGCCAAGTTATCACTGAAAACGGTAGCTTGCTTATAATTGGGAGCAATGGCATATTTCCCATCCTTGTCAATGTAGCCCCACATCGGTTCGTCTCCATTGGTTTTCACCAATGCCAAGCCATCTCTAAAAACAGTTGCCGCACTGAACTGTGGGTTGATGATTATTTTACCATCACAGTTGATGTACTGGTAATCTTTCCCTGTTTTGACGGGTATCAAATCAACAATAGGAACACGACTTGAGGAGCCACCACAGGAACCAATGAAGATGACTACAATTAGAAAGATCAGTTGTTGTAAAATCTTTTTCATGTTAATGAAATTCATTAAAAGGTTAAGAATCATTTAGATTGGGAGCACCAAATTAATGAAAGTGCCTGACATCCACAACAATGAAGATTGCCGATGGTCTAAATTGAAAATTAAAAAGTTAGGTGTATGTCTGATTAAGCGCGCTGCAACTCAATTATAGTAATTTCAGGTAGGATTCCTACCCTTCCCGGATAACCAATAAACCCAAACCCACGATTTACATATAAATGGCGGTTGTTTTCAGCATACAAACCGGCCCATCGAGGATAGATGTATTTGGACGGACTCCATTTGATACCTGGAATCTCAACACCGAATTGCATTCCATGTGTGTGACCAGATAAGGTCAGGTGAATATTTTTTTCATGAGATAAAGTCTCCTCTTCCCAATGCGAGGGATCATGTGATAACAATATGGTGAACTCATTGCTACTAACCCCTTCCAAAGCTTTGGGTAGGTCGCCGTATTTTGCGAAACCCCGACGACTGCCCCAGTTTTCGACTCCGGCAAGGACGATAGACTGACCATCTTTATGTATGCGAGTGTGGCTGTTGAGCAAAATTTCGAATCCCATCTTGTTTTGGTTACGCAGCAACTTATCCATGTTTTGAGCCTTGGCATCCATTGTTGGCCATTTTACATAATCGCCATAGTCATGATTGCCTAAGACTGAGTATTTGCCGAATCGCGCTTTCAACAAACCAAAGTGCTCTATCCATTCATCCAACTCATCAGCGCGATTGTTTACAAAATCGCCTGTGAATACAACCAGATCGCCATTCTGCGCATTGGCCATTTCAATTCCACGCATCACAGCACTTTTGTCGTCGAGGCTCCCACAATGGATATCGGATAACTGGGTAATCCTGAAACCATCAAAAGCCTCAGGCAGATCCTTGAATTTGAGTTTCACCCGATGAACTCTATAATCGTATTTACCTTTAATGGAACCATAAAGCAACCCAAGAAAAGGAACAGCTGCGATTCCGAAAGCCAATTGACTGATGAATGTGCGGCGCTCAGGTATGAAATCCTTCGTTTCTGAAAAGCCAAAGAGCTTTTGTGCGAACGCGAACAATCCTGTTACACCTCTGGCCATATCCTCCATCCCGAGCACGGAAACAATTACCAGCTTAGGGACTATTGAAATGATAAGCATACTCATCAACCAGTCCACCTGCTTGCTTGGACCTAGTTCAAATTTGCCCATGTAGCCATAATAAATTATGGCAGCTAGGATCAGCAAATCAACTCCCCAATAGATTATTTGAGCAGCATTGGCTGCAACAGGGGACCACTTGGATGTAATGGTACGCAAACCCAAAAAGGCATACAGATCCAATAGAAACCAAAAAGTGACAGGAAGTATGAAACGAAGCATGGTTTAAGAACAAATTTAGGGGAGAATACCACCCATATTATCGATATCAGTAAACAATAACAGAAAGAAGTTGTTTTTGAGTTTCAAAGGCAAATAAGGTTTGGGTAGGCGATTCATGAAATCGTTTCATAAAAGGTTGGCTCAAATCGTTTACTTACCTGACATTATAGGTACCTTTCCATCCAAATGCTTCATTTCAACACCCATGTTATTGATCCCAAGGCCGATTGGGTCACTTTTGTGCATGGTGCCGGTGGAAGCAGCAACATCTGGTTCAAGCAGTTGCGAGAGTTTAGAAAGCATTTCAATCTTTTATTGGTGGATTTGCGAGGCCATGGTGGTTCTAGGAAGCCTGAATTGGATCATAAGCAGCGATACACATTTCAAGCCATAGGCGATGATATAATCCAAGTTCTTGATCATTTGAGTATACAAAAAACACATTACATCGGTATATCACTTGGCACTATCATCATTCGGGAGTTAAGTGAGCGATACCCCGAACGAACTTTGAGTATGATTATGGGTGGCGCTGTGATGAAGTTGAATTTCCGTGGACAAGTGTTGATGCGCTTGGGCCTCGGTATTCATACCATCATTCCTTACATGACTTTATATCGCTTCCTGGCTTTTGTCATCATGCCCAGAAAAAAACATCGAGAATCTAGGTTGCTATTTATTCAAGAAGCAAAAAAACTGTATCAAAAGGAATTTGAAAAATGGTGCCGGCTGTTGGCTGGCATCAATCCTTTGCTCGCGCTGTTTAGAATCCGCGACTTGGGAATTCCAACTTTGTACATTATGGGTGAAGAAGATTATATGTTTTTGCCATCTATAACGAAACTCGTGAAAGACCACAGCTCCTCCACTCTTTTTGTAATTCCGCAATGTGGACATGTGGTGAACATCGAACGGCCTGATATTTTTAATGATGAAGCCATTGCATTCATCCGAAAGCAGCGTTGATACAATAGCATTCTATTACCTAATTTAAGGCAACATTTTTAAAAGATATCACTGAGGGGCATCAAGCCTTGGTTTTCTTGTTGCCAATAACCGCACCTATTGCGGCACCAAGTCCGGTCCCAATACCCACCCCAAATCCATGATTGTCCAATATCACGCCAAGTCCAATGCCAGATGATACGCCAATAGCCAGACCAAGCAATACATAGTATTGAATGCTTTTTTTATTCGACGGCTGTTGTTCCATGATTTTGTTATTTAGGGTTCTTTAATTACATCTAAATTACAAGAGTATACCAAATAAACAAAGAGCTCTTGAGGTCATAAGGGAATCACTATTTCTTCTTGGGTTTGGGAAGATATTTTTCCTCATACATGTCAATCCATTGCTTGGCGCTCATCCTTTTCATGAGCTGACCGATGAGCTTATAGGGGATATCGTCCATTTTCTTGAATCGCACACAACTCTTCCCCATGTCCAGTTTTTGTTTGCAATGCTTGGGATATTCGCTAACGAACCAATCCAATAGCTCGGGATCGGCATAAATGCCCATATGGTAAAAGTTGATGGAGCCTTTCTGGGAAGCGATCCCTGCAAAAGGTAGCGGCTCGGAAGGCTTGCAGTGATAGCCAGCTGGGTAGATTTTATGAGGAATTACATATCCCAAACCACCATAGCTTATGGCAGGTTCGAATCCTTTGGGCAGGTTCTTGACGATTATCTGATGCAGTTTGTTAAAAGGCTCCAACCGATCGGGTGGATGATTGGATAGGATTTCGTCAACTGTTGAGCCGTTGGGTTTCATTGTATTCTACTGTTATTTGCTTTGGCTATAGCCCTGTTGTGTATTTGCACTAAGGTTCGTAATTGGTGTCTTCCCCATCATTACAAACTCCACACATGCCTCCAACTTCATTACAATGTTGGCACCTGGAGCAGTCGGTGCAAGCGGAACAATCTTGCTCTCCGGTACATTTTCCGCTATTTGAACCATTGCATGAGGCGTAGCATAAAGAAGAAATCGTAAAAATTATGAGTAGACTTTTTTCATTAGATCAGAATAATGGTATGATCAGTTGATGGTTAAGTTAATCCATATTATAATTATGAAAAATAGCTAAAATTCAAAACCAAACCTTGAAGGTAGCCGTCGTTTCACCCGATGCTGCCTTGAGCAAGTAGAATCCTCGGGGTGTTGATCCGCCGCTGATGGTCCATGATTCAAAAGCAGATTCCTGGATCATCAACTTGCCAGAAAGATCATACATGGAAATCTCAAATTTACTACCACCGTGGCACCTTACGGTAACAGCTCCTGTAGATAAATCCCGCTCCAAGGCAAAATCAGGTTCGCGCATATCCAACTCCGAAATGGAAGATGGGATTGGACAACTAAACCTTTGGAAGAAATTCCAAATCTCAGCGCTGGCGCTGATATCGCGGTTGATAGCTCCTAGCCCGCCAAATGTGGAAGTTGTGCCCGGCCATTGATGTCCTCCTCCAATAACTTTGTAAAGATTCACCTCTGTTCCAGTACTGCAAGGAGTATACACACTTTTTTCCACGGTGGAGTTGTCTTGGGTATTGATGTCGGGTAGTAATTGTGTTTGGGGCGTGGTAGCACAGCTGTTGTTTCCCACCCACAAACCAATCACATCAGCAACCGACTTTCCACCTTGTGCGCTTCCGTTGTAGCTCACGATGGCATCGGATGTACCGTGTATCTGCATCACGGAAATATCACGGGAAGGGGCACAAGCATTGAATGCGTTAACACTCATGGTACCCGCCACCGAGGCCACGGCCGCATAGCATCTGGGCGACTCACAAGCCAGACGATGGCTCATGTAACCTCCAGCAGAAAAGCCACAACTGTAAACCTGGTTGGTGTCGATGTTATATAAGACGTATAAAGTATCTGTAAGTGCAGCAATAAAGCCGATGTCATCAGCAGTTGACCCACCAGTTAGTCCGGAGTTGGTATTCCATGCATTACCCACACCATTAGGATAGGCCACGATAAATTCTCCAGTATCGGCGACGGCATTGAATCCCGAAACACCCATGATGGCTGAAGCGGTTTGGGTGAACCCATGCAGGACAAATACCAAAGGCCATGAATCTCCAGGCTGGTAGGCCGATGGCACATACACGATATAATTCCGAGTGATCCCGTTGTGCACAATCGACCCGTTTGTTTGGGCATTGGAAGTAAGGGAGGTGAGTATTATTAGGAAAGTGTGGAGAAGTATTTTTGTCATTGCGTATGTAGTAAAGATTTATGCTTAAACCAGCTTAATTATACAAAGACGTAAAACTGTTATTTTAAGAAACAAAACATCAAGGGTAATTATTTTAGGCAAAGGTGTTGTAAAAAATTCTCAACAACTTTTACTATGTCAGAATTCAATACTTGGCATATTATAATGTTTTAAAAATTTCAAGTGCAATAATTTTACCGAATAGTGGAGGAACAGCGTTGCCAATTTGAAGATTTTTAGAGCACTTTCCTCCGAAAAAAACATAGTCATCAGGAAAACCTTGCAACCTTGCCCCCTCTCTAGTACTTAGTGCGCGGTTCTGAAAAGGGTGGATACATCGAGAGGAGGATGGAGTTCCAAAATTCCTTGTAATCGTCGGTGAACATTCATTTGGAATTAATCGAGCGTATGTGTTTTTAAAATACGATTTCGGTCTGAGATGAGAAGGCAAATCCTCAACACTACCACCCTCCGGTACGAGACTTAGGATTTCTATCATTTTTTGACCATAATTTGTTGAATTGTGCTCTGTCAAGGTTAGGCAGCCATTTCTAATAGAAGCTTGGTAATCGTTTTGGGGCTCGGTTGCATACCTATCTGACGAATCATTTGCCTTGAGCTTAGGTAAGTCCGATATGGCTTCCCAAATTGAAATTTTAGAAGACAATCCAAACAATTCAGCATTTTTCGAATGAGTTGGAGAAGGAAGAGATACTTGCCTCAAACTTTTTTTCCAACCTATTACTATTGTCCTTTGTCGTCGTTGTGGTAAGCCATAATTGGAGGCTTCAAGTATAGATGAAGTTGTGTTATAGCCTAAGCTATCCAACTCATTCAATAATGCGGCATAGGCATTGCCGTTATACATCCTCTTAAAGCCAGCAACATTTTCAAAAATCACAAATGACGGACGAACCACTGACACACAACGTAAATACTCATAAAATAAGCTGTTCCTCGGATCTTTTGCATTTTTCGATCCAACAGTTGAGAATCCTTGGCAAGGAGGGCCTCCTGAAACGAGATCAACATTGCCAATTGTAGAAATTTCATTTTCCCAATCAATGTTGTGTATATCATCGTTTATTACTTTGGTTTGGGGGTTGTTAATTGAATAAGTTGTGGCAAAATCTTTTACTATTTCATTTGCCAAAACAACATCGATACCGGCCTGCTTCAAGCCAAGACTAAGTCCACCAGCACCTGCAAACAACTCTATTGCTTTCATCCTAATTCCAATTCTAGGTCGTCCAAACTCGGAGCTGGATCAATTAATCTCCACTTGAAAAAGTTCTGTTCTATTTGAAATACACTTTGCCCCTCCATTTGTTGCCTTGTAACAAAATTCACATCATTTTCCAAAATATTATCGAGTTGTACAAATGCTACTTGGCCATTATAAATATCGACATGTATACAAATTGTTTGTTCGGATCTTTCCCTACGCGCACGCCATGCTTCCCTGACCTTATGCTCCTTTATATCATTAATGCCCTGAAATCCAGATTGAACTTCGATTCGAATTGATGAGTTGCCAGAATTGATTGACAAGTCAGCCTTGGGACTTCTTTTAAATGTTTCGATGTTGGAAAGGTCATCATCACCAATATTAACCACTGATGATAATGGAACCTTAAAAATAGTAGAAAAAGCAGGTGTGAAATACTGGCTAACTGTATAGCCGCGTAACCAAGAAAATAATACCTCCTCCGGTCTCCTACCTTGGTTGTTTAATCGTGGGATTAGGTCAGCATTTCGGATTACACTAAAAGGCTCTTCCAAATTTTTGTTAATAAAGCCTTTTAAATCATCATATTTGATCGATTTGTGGACTACCCCATTTAGACTTTCTAAAATTTGGCAAATTCGACTGTTTAAGGAATCTATGTATTTATAGTCAATTGTTGGAGTTACATCCTTCCCTGAAAAAAATGTTTTTGCATCTGCTTGATTAGAAAAGCCGATTTTCTGTCTATATTCTTTAAAATATCGTGCTGGGTTCATGCTTCTCAAATATTCATTAAGATTTTAAAGTCATATTCATCTAATCCATTTATTGTCTTAATAACAGCGTACAAATTTCGTAATATTCGCACACAGAATTTGACTCTTACATTCACAAACAAAAATCAGTTGAATTAATACCATTTAATCAAATATTTTTCAAGAACATAATTAATTAGGCGATGTTTATTAAAAAATTTCGAGGATTTGATCAAAATAATCAAATATATTGACAATTTTCTTAAATCATTCCACCTTAATTAATCGACATTTTTATAGAATGGGTATGGGTATTCCCCAACGTGAGTTGTATTAGGTATACCCCCTTGGGCAGACTGGAAAGGTCCACCTTGTGCATGCCTTTTAAATCGATTCCCTTCTCGACCAATACCTCCGCGCCGGTGAAATCGAATACGCGAAGACTTGATGTGGCGGCTGGTGGCGCATCCGAATGTACACGAATATAAAAGACGCCCGAGGAGGGATTCGGATATACTTGCAGAACATCTAAATCCCCGCTCGGGGAAGCAACCGAACTAGATACCCCGTTAAAATGAGCCTTTAACTGTGTATTAAAGGAGAAGTTGCTCTCAAACGAAATACTTGTGTCGACGATTGTGGATGCGCCTGAAGTGACTTCCCAATGTGAAAATGTATACCCTGGATTGGGCAATGCCGTGACCCGAACGGGATTGCCATTGAAATACACACCGGTCCATGGCAACTGATCGGGGATAATGGTGCTGATATTGATTTTTCCTGCGCCGGCAGGTATCACATCAAGCGTAATATCCACCAATCCATTCAAGGAAAAATTATTCAAGATATCGTCTCGTACCTCGTCCGTTCGGACCGCATATTCAGACAACAATGTCTGATGGTTATTGATGAATGCGGTCATCTGCCCACTGATGTTATTCGGATCGCCCCAGCGCATATACTCCTTGGGCATCTCCATGACTGTTTGGTTGAACATGCTGTTGGCTACTGACTCCAAACGATCATATTGATATGCTGTGTTCATAAGATCTGCATATCGGTTAATGAAATACTTTCGATAGCGTGGGTTTTGAATGCTTTTGAGCAAAACATTGATGAAAGGGTTGGCTGGGTTCGCATTTAATACATAAGCGATATGATCATCGAAAGCATTCGAGAAACCTCCCGGGTTCATGGATCCCTCCAAGTCAATCAGACAGAACCGCCACCGAAAACCACTGGTGTTCGAACGATATATCTTAATGTTGTTCTGGGGCCAATCCACATTACCTACATAAGTTTCGCCGATGATGTAATCCGTGTAGTATTGCAGATCAAAAATAGAATCCGCCGCATTCCAAAACCCCGTATCGGAAGGATTCAATGAATTGAAGTCATTAAAATCAACATAAAAGGAATCTGCCGATCCCTCTACAGCGCGAAGCACATAATAATTCCAAGCGCTTAAACTCAATATATCCATGGAATCCGCATCAGCGCCCTCGAGCTCCTCAAAGTACTCCGCATCGAACTTTTCGCGGAGCTCATAGAGTCCGAAATAAGCCCCGTTCACATACACTGAAACGGGCCTCCAAGCCGAATAATAGTTGTAGGTTTCGGCCGCCATGGATTCGGTATGCGCAGCATCCTTGTAAGGCAGCGTTAGGAAATAATTGCTGCCATTTCGAAGATAGACCTTGCTGTATTTGGTTCGACTACTACGATTAGGGATCAATGGATGAAATACCGGTCCATCACCCAACACGGAATGATCCAACTCCAATCGGAAGGAATGCTGCGGATGCGAACGACTTCCACCCAAACCACCGTCTATTTGCATACCAGCCTTCTGTGAAAAAACCAACACATTGGTTGTATCGAAATACTCAACATAGGCTGAGCGTTCCCAATCGTAAGGCCAATTGTCGAAGATCCCCGTTGGTCCATACAGGTTTTGTGGATCGGTGACGACCGACAACACCGGTGTCACATGGCTGATACCGAAGAGGTAGGTAGCAACCGCAGCCGTGCTATTGATCTGAGTGGTTGAAAACGCACGCGCCTTCAACACGCTTGAGAAAAAAACAGGAATTGGTGATCCCGAATAGACCGGCGAAGTCAAATCCGGATCGCTCCCATCCAATGTGTACCTGATGATGCTTCCACTTCCGTTCGGGTTGATCAACGAAACCGACAAGGGCGCGTTGTACATGCCAGACGGGGTGGTAATGATGGGTGGCAACAAGTATGAGGTAAAGGTAGGCGACATGTTATTGGTGGAGCCCGGCGTTGGCACTGCAAACAAAACGGGAGCGGCACTCGTGTTTGCATTCGTAAACAGCCCGGCACTCACATCATGCTGCTCGGGATTCACCAATAACGAACTGATAAGCGTTTGGTTGTCATCGTATAGATATACGGTTTCACCGAGTCGCGGGATTTTGAAATTGGTATGCAGACGCAAGCTGGTATCGAGTGGCTCAAATATGCTGCTTACTTCGGTGTAAGCAACTTGCTTTATGGCAATGTCAATGTTCTGATAAACCGTATTCGGATCAGTTGACACAACATCAAAAGCGATACTTGTGATGAGTCCTGGAGTAAGCCCAGCCGACAATAGCTCACTAGCAGGGACAATCATCTGATTTTTTGCGGCCCAATACCAATTGCCATAGGGTGCAGGGTAATCAAAGGGGGAATTCTGCTGGGTGCCCGTTCCAATAGCCACATTGTTGAGCTTGAGATTGGGACGGACCGGCACCTTGAATCCGTACTCCGATTCCAAAACTGCAGAGCTGCCGTCCTGAAAAGCGAAAATTGTAGCATTATAGGCGGTGGGGGTTTGGTTAAAAACCGAGTTGGTGGTGTAACCGATAGCGTATGAATTCACATTGATGAGCAGGGACGATACGCCATCCCAATAAAAGGGAGCGTTGAAACCATGGGTATTCCATCCAACCGTGGCATTATAGTTGGTTTCGTTGACCACTTGTACAAATCCTGAGGTGGGCTTACGATTTTTACCACTGCAAAACACCACTTTGAAAGCGCCAGGTAGCAATTCCAAACTGGGGAAAGTCCACTTGGTAGGGTTAGCAGGATCATCCGTCAACGAATAGTTCAACAACGAAACTGTATCTGTTCCTGAATTGAAAATCTCAATCCAATCGGGATGATCGCCGTTTTCATCTGCAATGGTGGAGTAGTTCTTATTGGACCCCTCGTTGATGACCACTTGAGCCGAGGAATGGCTCCAAAAACAAGTGCCAAACAGTATTAATATTGAAACGATAAAAAAGCAGATTGATTTCATTGTTTAATTTAAATGGATGATAGGTGATGGTATATGAAATTGATTATAGATGATCGATATACTTAATTGAATGTGTTTCGGATCCAAGCGCCTTCCGAAGAAATTTTTGCAATATGCTGTACGATTGTTTCGAGCTATTCAAAATAAGCTTTTCACCAAGGGGGTGATATCATGTTTTGACAATACGGTTCTCCTTGACAAACGAATCAACTCGGATTCAACCATCTTCGATAAGCTACTATTCCTACTGTGTACTTTCCTTTTAGCGCGCCCAACAAGCTGGTTGTCAATATTAAAGGGGTTTCTTCTTTTCATAACCTTTTGCGATTTCATCAAGTATAATGAATTTCCACGAAATGCTTACAGATATTTCCGCGAAAATTGAATCATTGGTTGGCAAAGATGAAACCAAAAATCGGGTGTGTCTTCATTTTTAAAGTTTGATTGCATTTGATTGAGGAAACGGACAGACAATCTGTATGCTATCATCCGACAAGCCAAAACTCTTTTATTTGGTAATTTTAGGGCAAACACTTTATCTCAGTGATCAACACGCCCAACGAAGCAATCCATGCCATTTTGAAAAGTCTGAAACCGACCAAAACGGTTACTCTACCTATAGAACAGGCGCATGGCCATGTTTTGGCAAAGTCAGTTACAGCACCCGTCCATTCACCTGCTTTCGACAACTCAGCAATGGATGGTTATGCATTCCGATATAGCGATTGGCTATCAGGAAAACCACTGACTGTTTCGGGAGAATCAGCCGCAGGCAAACCCTACAGTCAGCGTTTGAAGCCCAAACAGGCAGTTCGCATCTACACTGGCGCATCAATACCACTTGGAGCCGACACTGTGGTTATGCAAGAGCGGATACATCTTCATCATAATAGAATAGAAATTTCGGATGCGACCCTGATAAAAGGAGCTAACATCCGAAAGGCAGGCTCGGAAATACGCAAAGGCAAAGTGGCAATCGCAAGCGGAACCCTGCTTAATCCATCTGCATGCGCATTCCTTGTTTCCATAGGCATAACCACGGTTCGAGTGTATGACAAACCATCGGTTGCCGTAATTATTTCCGGAAACGAGTTGGTAAAGGGTGGCGTCAAGTTAATGCCTGGACAAATTCATGAAACCAATAGTATTGCTTTGCGAATGGCGCTGCAACGAGAGGGTATCACAAAAATTTCAACTATCCATGTTCGCGACAACCCGTCAGCTATGGGCCGCGCATTCGAAAAAGCGATTACCAATCACGATGCAATAATATTTACTGGAGGCATCTCCGTCGGTGATTATGATTTCACCGAGGAAGTGTTTTCGAAAAACAAGGTGAAAAAGTGCTTTCACAAATTGAAACAGAAGCCGGGCAAGCCCATTTATTATGGGACGCTCAAAGGCAAGGCTGTGTTCGGACTCCCTGGAAATCCCGCATCGGTTATGACCTGTTTTTATGTGTATGTTACCCCTGCTTTGAGGGCACTTCAAAACCATCCCGACAAGGAATTGCCCAGGATACGTCTGCCATTATCGCACGACTTCAGTCGGAAGCCTGGCATGACAGCTTTCCTTAAGGCACAAACCGATTTGAAGACGAATCAAATACTCCATGGACAAGAATCCTACAACATGCAATCATTCGCCAATGCGAATGCCCTAGTTGTGCTTGAGCCGGAAGTAGGAGAAGTGAAAAAGGGGACGATGATTGAGACCATCCTCTTGCCTTAACCAATAGAACCGCTACGATGGATTTTTCATTCCTTATACTGCTACTGTTGGTGGCGATCCTATACTCCAGCGTAGGACACGGAGGAGCAAGCGGCTACCTGGCCCTGATGGCCCTTTGGGGATTCGCACCTGAAACTATGAGACCATGGGCACTTACACTCAACATTTGCGTATCGTTGATCGCCGCCTTGCAATTTTTCAGGAAAGAGGCGCCAGACTGGAAACTATTCGCTTCACTCATCATTGGGAGCATACCAGCTGCCTATTGGGGTGCATCCGTCCAAATGGACCAAGATTTGTACAAAAAGATTTTAGGCGGATTGGTGATTTTTCAATCGATTAGATTGTTAATTGTAAACTCAAGAACAGATTACTCATCGCAAAAGAATCCTAACTACTTGTTGTCAATACTGGCAGGATCTACAATCGGATTGCTTTCCGGCTTGATCGGAATCGGAGGAGGAATTATACTTAGTCCGTTGTTGATTCAATTGCGATGGGCAACCATGAAACAAACAGCGCTGCTATCAGCAGGATTCATTTTTGTGAATTCCATCTCTGCATTATTTGCTCTCCCAACCTTGTCATCCCTGACCGACACCAACTTGCTATGGGCATTAACAGTGGTCATTGGGGGAGGCCTACTCGGCTCTTGGCTGGGAAGCTCACGCATGAACCATAAATCCATGCGTATTATTCTCGGCATCGTACTGCTGATTGCAGGCACAAAGCTTCTTTTGGGTTGACTTCGATTTGCGCTTCGTATCTTAGCATTTCATGGAAAAACTAGTTACTCCAGCACAGGCGTTCATTCTTGCGGGCGGACAAAGTTCGCGGATGGGAACCGACAAAGCGATGGTCCCCTTCCGGGGGATGCCTATGATGCAACACGGCATCCAATTGCTTTCGGAACATTTTTCAAAAATCACCATTGTGAGCAACCATGAGAAACACAAAATGTTTGGACTGGATGTCATTCCCGATGCGTTTGAAAAAATCGGGCCACTTGGAGGCATCATTGCCGGACTTCGTCACAGTACATCGGAACTGAATTTTTTCATGGCTTGTGATATGCCGTTGGTTCCTTCGGCTGTGATTGTGGCCTTGTTGGAGCAAGCCAGCAACGACCAATGCATCACTACATCCTTCCAGGGAAGTAGAGAGACGCTTTGTACACTATATCCAACATCCGCTTTGCCCCTATTAGAAACAATGGCAATTAAGCAACAATATCGGTTGCATGATGTGTTGATTGAATTGGAAGCAGATGTAGTAGATGTAACGCATCTTTGTGAAAACAATCCATTCATCAACATCAATACCCCAGCCGAACTGCAATGAGCAATATCTCTAAGGAGGAATGGAGTCGTTACGAGCGACAGATGCAATTGCCCGGTGTTGGTGCCACGGGACAATCGAAAATAAAAAACGCTTCTGTTTTGGTGGTAGGTGCCGGAGGCTTGGGTTGTCCCGCACTCACCTACCTGACAAGTGCAGGCATTGGCACCATCGGTATCGCCGATCACGATACGGTTGCCGAGAGCAATTTACATCGACAGCCACTTTACAAACTTGAGGATATTGGTGCATTGAAGTCGACCATCGCTACGCAAAGATTGAAAGAATTGAATCCACACATCCACATTGTTGCTCATGAACAAGGAATACTGCCTGTGAATGCCGTTGAGATTCTTTCGAATTACGATATCGTTTTGGATTGCACCGACCGATTTGATGCGCGATACTTGATGAATGATGTATGCCTTTTACTTGACAAGCCAATGGTACATGGGTCACTTTTTAGATTCCAAGCACAAATAGCCACTTTCAATTATTTGTTGTCGGATGGAACTCGAAGTGCTACATATCGGTGTTTATTTCCAAAACCACCATCACCACATGAGACCACTGATTGTAAAGTGGCCGGAGTGTTCGGATTTCTTCCAGGCTTGGTTGGATCGTGGATGGCAAGTGAAACCATCAATATCATTTTGGAAAAAGCATTTAGCCCAAAACTCTTGCTACTCGATATCGAAAAAAACTCTCTGCAAAAAATGGAGTTGGTCCGCAATCCAGAATCGTGGGCCAATTACCCAAAAACGGCAACTGAAATTTCCGCATTCGACTATGGCGCTTTTTGCTCACGCTTGACTTGAAATCAATAAATTAGCCGTATGGCTGAAAAGAAGCGAAAGGAGGTCTTCGTGGAAGGCCCCATTTCTCCTGAGAAAATATCGCAAAGCATTGGCAATCATAGCCGTATGCATGACATTGGAGCGCATTCCATTTTCTTGGGGCAGGTCAGGGCCGATGAGCATGAGGGACGAAAAGTGACCTGCATCGACTATTCCTGTTATCGGGAAATGGCCGATGAGGTGTTTCATGCCATCCGTGAGGAGGCCTTCGCCCGATTCGAACTCACCTGTTTGCACATCTACCACAGCCTCGGAAGGGTAAATGCCGGTGAAATCTGCCTGTTCGTTTTCACCTCATCCAAGCACCGCCGACAAGCCATTGATGCATGCAACTTCCTGGTAGAAGAAATCAAAAAACAGGCTCCTGTATGGGGCAAAGAGATGTATGGCGAAGAGGAGTTTCAATGGAAAGGAGCGAATTTGACATAAGTGACAAGTAAAAATTAACAAGAGGCAGTAGCAACTATAGAAAAATAAACGAAAATCAAATCCGCGCAAATCCGCATTATCAGCTAAATCTGTGTTCTTCTAAATAAAATCATAATCAATCATAACAATCATAAAGATCCTATCCAATCAATGTCCACCACCACTACACACCTCACCGATCTAGAAATAGCCACGCAAGCAAAACTGCAGCCTGTAATTGAAATCGCACGCAAACTGAATATCAAGGAAGATGATTTAGAGCAGTACGGGAAATATAAAGCGAAGTTGCCACTATCCCTGATTGACGAATCGAAAGTCGCGAAAAACAACCTGGTGCTCGTATCCGCTATCAGTCCAACTCCTGCTGGCGAAGGAAAGACCACCGTTTCCATCGGCTTGTCTGACGGACTCAACAAGATTGGTAAAAATGCCATGGTAGTGCTGCGCGAGCCATCTCTCGGACCTGTGTTCGGCATCAAGGGTGGTGCAGCCGGAGGTGGTTACTCGCAGGTAGTGCCTATGGTGGATATCAACCTTCACTTCACTGGGGATTTCTCTGCCATCGAGAAAGCGAACAACTTGCTTTCGGCACTCATCGACAACAACCTGCAAAGCAAAACGCGTAGCTTGAATATTGATCCACGCACCATAGTGTGGAAGCGCGTCATGGATATGAACGACCGTGCCTTGCGCCATATCATCATCGGTATCGGCGGAAGCGCCAATGGGATTCCTCGAGAAGATGGGTTCAACATCACCGCTGCATCTGAAGTAATGGCCATCATCTGTTTGTCGAAAGACTTTGATGATCTAAAAAAGCGACTGGGCAACATCTTCGTTGGATATACCTTCGACAAGAAACCTGTTTACGGCCGCGATTTGAACGCTCAAGGCGCAATGGCATTACTGCTTCGCGATGCGATCAAACCGAACCTCGTGCAAACACTCGAAGGCAACCCTGCGATTATTCATGGCGGACCTTTTGCCAATATTGCACAAGGCACCAACTCGATTGTGGCAACGAAGATGGGGTTGTCGTTGTGCAACTATGTGGTTACCGAAGCTGGCTTCGGCGCCGATTTGGGTGCAGAGAAATTCCTCGATATCAAATGCCCAGTTGCAGGACTGAAACCGAAAGCAATGGTGCTGGTAGCCACAGTACGCGCCTTGCGTCACCATGGAGGAGCCAAAAAAGAAGAGTACAACACTCCGAACATGGATTATGTTAAAAAAGGGTTCGGCAACCTGGCCAAGCACATGGAGAACTGCAAGAAATTCGGTCTAACGCCTGTGGTAGCCATCAACAGCTTCTATACCGACTCTGACGAGGAAGTGAACTTCATTATCGCCGAATGCGCCAAGGTTGAAGTAAAGGCCGTGGTATCACGCGGCTGGGGAATGGGCGGTAACGGCACGATGGAGCTTGCACAAGCCGTGGTGGATGTGATTGAAAGCGGGTCGAACAACTACCAACCCCTGTACGATTGGAGCTTGCCGATTGAAGACAAGATTAAGAAAATCGCCACTGAGATTTATGGTGCAGACGATGTGACTTATTCGCCAAAAGCGAAATCGCAGCTGAAAGAGTTTGCCAAGCTCAACATCGACCAGCTTCCGGTTTGCATGGCTAAGACTCAAAAATCCTTCACCGACAACGAAAACAAAATCGGCCGACCAACAGGCTTCACGGTAAACGTCCGTGAATTCGAACTAGCCCACGGCGCCGGATTTGTAGTTCCAATTCTCGGGGAAATGATGCGCATGCCCGGATTGCCCGCCATTCCCGCATCTGAAGGAATGGATATAGATAATTCGGGGAATATTATTGGATTATCCTAACGATTGACAATTTACGATTGACGATTGACAAATAAATAATCTACAAAATACTGCCTACCGCCTCCATCTATTACTCTCCACCCACCAATGACCTCGTCCAAATCCGCTACTCTGTTCCAATCGGGCACTACTCTACCGGTGGAGGATGTGTTGGCCGTAGAGGAAGCATTGCACATTTCTGTGAATGGCGAGGCGTTTACCGTGACCATGCGCACGCCTGGTTTCGAGGAAGATCTGGTTGCAGGATTGTTGTACACTGAGGAGGTTTATCGCGATAAGCAGCCGTTAAATATCAACATCGTTTCTAAAAACGAAAAAGGGTTTGTCACTTCCGTGGATGTTCAGATACCTCAAGGATTGCTTTTGAAAGATTTTGCCATGAATCGCAATATCGTTTCCGCATCGTCGTGCGGGTTGTGTGGAAGGACCTCCTTCGATGATACACTAAGTCAACATAAAATCGAAAACCAATCCGTGTTTCCTGCATCACAGATACCACTACTCTTCGATGACATGCGAAAATCACAAGCCGACTTCAGTCAGTCGGGGGGCACCCATGCTGCGGCTGCGTTTTCCCTTTCGGGAGATATGATTGGAATCCGTGAAGATATCGGAAGACACAACGCTGTCGATAAGCTTATCGGAGCATTGATAAGGAACAACCGATTGTCGGAAGCCGTTTGCATGACCGTCAGCGGTCGTTTGAGCTACGAAATCGTGAATAAGGCCACATCGGCAGGTATCCCAATTCTTGCCTCTGTTTCTGCTCCATCCACCATGGCGGTTGAACATGCCTTAAAAAACAACATGACCTTGGTGGCTTTTTGCCGCGACCAACGATTTACCGTTTATGCCCATCCGGAACGCATTCTGATGGACACTACCATATTGACACAATAATAACCATGTCGAAGAACCTGAGCGAACTTTCCGGTAGGAAAGGTCTAGAAAAAAACCTCTTTGAGGAATACGGAAAAGCTGCTGCTGATAGCGGAACGCTATCAAACGAAGAGATGGATCGCTTGCGCGATGAATTCTTGGTGGGAAAATCCTCAGTTTATGGCGCCATCACCTTCTACGATTTCCTCCGCCCTGAAAACCAAGGTAAGAAAGCCTATGTCTGCAACGGCACGGCTTGTATGACCGCCGGAACACAAGATGGCGTTCGCAAGAAACTGAACAACCATTATTCCGCAAACGAAATCGGCGAGATGTGCTGCCTAGGTCGTTGTCACGAGAACAGCGCCTTCCATGTAAATGGAAAAAATTACTCCGGAGCAGACATAGACAACTTGAAGAACATCTGCGATAAGCAAAATAAATCCGTTGAAAAATATCATGTGGGGCATTCGGGAACGCCTATCCTGACTGCAAGCTACCCAGCCACACAAGACTACTACCAGATTTTTCGCGACTGCCTGAAAAAAGAACCCGCCACTTTGATTGAGGAACTTAAAAAATCAGGGTTGAGAGGACGAGGAGGTGCGGGATTCAGCATGGCATTCAAATTGGATTCGTGCCGAAATGTAAAAGGTGAAACAAAATTCATTGTGTGTAATGCCGATGAGGGCGATCCGGGTGCATTCTCCGACCGTTACATCATGGAGCAGCGTCCACATGCGTTGCTAATGGGCATGATGATTGCCGGCTACATCGTGGGTGCTGGTCACGGCGTGGTTTACATCCGTGGTGAGTACCCTGAATCCGTGGATATCATTTCTGATGCGATCGAAGAATTGCGGAAAGCCGGATTGATTGGAAACAATATCCTCGGAAGTGGATTCTCTTACGAATTCAAAGTCATCAAAGCCCAAGGTGCATACATCTGCGGTGAGGAAACGGCGCTGCTATCTTCCATCGAAGGACAGCGTCCAGAGGTTCGTACGCGTCCTCCATACCCCACTCAGCAAGGATTATTCAATAGACCTACCGTTGTGAACAATGTGGAGACCTTGGCCAATCTGCCATGGATCATGCAACACGGTGGCGATGCATACGCAGCCATCGGTACAACGAAATCCACAGGTACGAAATTGATTTCGCTAGATGGATATTTCAACCGACCTGGTATTTACGAGGTAGACATGGGCACTCCTTTGCGGAAGGTCATTGATGAACTCGGACAAGGATTCAAAAACAAAGTAAAAGCCATGCACATCGGTGGCCCGCTTGGCGGATTGGTTCCGGTTTCAAAAATTGATTCGCTTACAGTCGACTTCGATACCTTTGCCAAAGAAGGATTCCTACTTGGGCATGCTTCAGTCGTATGCATCCCCGATGACTTCCCGATGATTGCATACATCGAACACTTGTTCCGCTTCACAGCACATGAAAGCTGTGGGAAATGCTTCCCATGCCGTTTGGGCTCTACCCGCGGATACGAAATGATCGACAAAGCACGGACTTCTGATTACAAAATTGACCGCACCTTAATGAACGACTTGCTCGAAACACTCGAAACCGGATCCTTATGTGCATTAGGTGGCGGATTGCCTTTGCCGGTGAAAAATGCATTAGTGTACTTTAAAGATGAATTGTCGACATACTTCGATAATTAATCAGATAAAAACTGCCTACCGCCGCTATTAATTACAGATATAGATTCAAATAAACTGTTACATGAAAAAAACAGCTTACATAAACGACCAACCCTACTCCTTCGAGCCGGGCGACACCATCCTTTCGTTTGTAAGAAGGTACTTTGAGCGCGATTTCGTTCCAACGCTTTGTGACGCGCCGAACTTGGATCCGTATGGTGCATGCCGTGTCTGTTCTGTGGATGTTGCATTGGTAAAAGATGGTCCTTGCAAGGCTCAAGCCTCCTGCCACACACCAGTGATGGAAAACTCATACATCTACACCGATAGCGATCGCATAAAAAGATTACGCAAGAACATTGTGGAGTTGGTGCTCACCGACCACCCGTTGGACTGTCTGACTTGCGAGGTGAATAATAACTGCGAATTGCAAACCGTTGCCGCACGAGTAGGAATTCGAGATGTACGATATCCGGAAGGGAAAAACCATTTGGATCGAAAAAAAGATTTGAGTCACCCCTACATGACTTCCGATTTTTCCAAGTGCATCAACTGTGCTCGATGTGTCAGAGCATGTGACGAGGTTCAAGGTGAGATGGTGTTGAATATGGCTGGTCGTGGATTTGATGCACATATCATCAAGAGCTTTAACAACAACTTCTTTGATTCCGACTGCGTGAGCTGTGGTGCCTGTGCACAAGCTTGTCCCACATCCGCTATCAGCGATGTGTTTGAATCCAAGTCGGTATCTGCAGACAAAAAGGTGCGAACCGTTTGTACATATTGCGGGGTCGGTTGCAACCTAGAAGTAGCTGTCACCAATGGAAAGGTGAAATCCATTCAGGCGCCATATGATGCCGCCGTCAATCAAGGCCATACTTGTTTGAAGGGACGCTTTGCATTCTCATTTTACAACCATCCGGATCGGTTACGAACACCACTCATCCGTAAAAATGGCGAACTGGTGCCTGCAACATGGGATGAGGCGTACACTTACATTGCCAACGAGCTGAACCGTATTAAGAAAGATCATGGTCCTGATGCCATAGGTGGGATATCATCTGCCCGCTGCACCAACGAGGAAAACTTCCTGATGCAAAAATTCATCCGTGCAGTCATCGGGACCAATAATATCGATAGTTGTGCTCGTGTTTGTCATTCACCAACCGCTCTCGGCATGCAACGCACCTTTGGAACTGGTGCTGCCACCAACTCCATCGTTGACCTCAAGTACACCGATTGCGTAATGGTCATTGGGGCTAATCCAACTGATGCGCATCCGGTAACTGGTGCCAAGATCAAGCAGTTCTTCATGAAAGGTAAAGCTTCCATTGTCATCGATCCCCGTCGCACGGAGCTGGCTCGTTATGCTACCTATCATTTGCAACTTCGTCCGGGAACCAATGTGGCTTTGCTGAACATGATGTTGTATTACATTGTCATGGATGGCTTGGAAGACCAAAATTTCATCCAGTCGAGAACCGAAGGCTACGAGGATTTTAAGAAGCATATTTTGAACCTTGACATCAACGAGCTGGAAAAAGTAACTGGTGTCGACAAGAACTTGGTTTGCAAAGCGGCGCATGCTTATGCTACTTCTCCCAATGCGATGTCGTTCCACGGACTAGGCGTAACCGAACATTCGCAAGGAACCTACACAGTGATGCTCATCGCAGATTTAGCGATGATTACCGGCAATATCGGTCGCCGTGGCGTGGGTGTGAATCCACTACGCGGACAAAACAATGTACAAGGTGCAGCCGACATGGGTTGTCAACCCCACCAAGGTGCAGGTTACCTCGATAGCTGCGATCCTGAGTTCAACAAAATGTATTCGGCTTTTTATGGTGTTGATGTACCTATGAGAAAAGGATTGAAAATTCCCGAAATGTATGATGCCTCATTGGCAGGAAAAATGAAAGCCATGTGGTTGATGGGTGAAGACAATGCACAAACAGATCCCAACACCCAGCATGTGGTGAGTGCTTTCCAGCAGCTCGACTTGCTGGTTGTTCAAGACATTTTCTTGTCGGAAACTGCCAAGCTCGCCCATGTAGTGCTCCCTGCATCATCGTTCCTTGAAAAGAGTGGCACCTTCACAAATGGAGAACGAAGGATTCAGCGAGTGAATGCCGTAGTGGAACCATTAGAAGGCACCAAGCCTGATGGACAAATCATGTGTGAGATCATGCAACACATGGGCTTTAACCAACCCGATTACCATCCTGGAGTTGTGTTAGAAGAAATATCCAAAGTGGTTCCATTCTTCGCAGGAGTGAAGTGGGATGAGTTGGGTGAAAATGGAAAGCAATGGCCTGTGAAACCCGACGGCACCGACACAGAAATCCTGCACACTGAGTCTTTCAAACTAGGTAAAGGTCGATTCCAAACTGCCACATGGCAAGAAACCGATGAGTTGAAAACACATGCCGAGCAGTTCCCTTATATTCTCACCACCAATCGAGAATTGGAGCACTACAACAATGGCACCATGACACGCAGAACTGGCAATGTAGAAATTCTTACTGAAGATGTGTTGTTGATCAACCCTGCAGATGCGCAAAAACACAACATCGCCGATGGAGATATGGTATGTATTAGTTCAGCTCGTGGCAAGATTGATGTGAAAGCGAAATTGACCGACGAAGTGAAATCCGGAGTTGTTTCATCCACATTCCACTTCCCTGAAATACACATGAACGACCTTACCTCCAGTGTAGCCGACAGTGAAGCCCTTTGTCCAGAGTACAAGGTTGTGGCGGTGAGTATTCGGAAGAGTAAGGGAATTTATAAATAGCAGCGTCGCCCTGAGTTTGTCCGATAGCTATCGGACGAAGGGAGGCTGTAGCATTAAGCAGTTGGTGAAGCAGAACCAAATCCGCGTAAATCCGCTGAATCCGTCTAATTCGCGTTCCCTTATCATAACCCATCATAAAAATCATAACCCATCCCAATCATGAACAACATCACCCACAAAATAAAAACCCACCGCATCGCTATTGCGCAGGCCATTGTTAGGGTGGGCGACATGTCAACGATGGACGCCGTGAGGAACAACCGTGTGCCAAAAGGCAATGTGTTAGAGTCGGCGAGGATTGCAGGATTGTTTGGTGTGAAGCGTACAAGTGATATGATTCCCGATTGCCATCCACTTCCCGTAGAATTCACTCAGGTGAGATTCAACCTAGAGGATCTGGAAATACAAATCGAAGTGGAAGTGCATACCATTTACCGCACGGGCGTTGAGGTGGAAGCCATGCATGGCGCATCAGTAGCAGCTTTGACAATCTACGACATGCTCAAGCCCATCGATAAGGATATCGAGATTTGCTCCATCCGATTGCTCAAGAAAAAAGGTGGCAAATCGCAATACAGCGACCGTCCAGACCGCGAAATCAAAACCGCAGTTGTGGTATGTTCCGATAGTATTTCTGTTGGGAAGAAAGAAGATTTCGCAGGCAAAGCTATTATGGCTCGATTGGAAAACCTCCATGTGAAATCATCCGAATACACCATCATACCCGATGAGGTTGATGGCATCCAATCCAAAGTGAAATCACTTTGCGGGCAAAACTTCGACCTGATTATCATCACAGGAGGCACAGGATTATCAAAACGCGATGTGACTCCCGAAGCGATTCGTCCATTGCTCGATCGCGAAATCCCTGGTATAGCGGAAGCGGCCCGCAGTTACGGCATGGAACACATGCCCTATGCAATGCTCTCCAGAAGTTTGGCAGGACTCATTGGAAACACACTTGTTCTGGCCCTTCCCGGATCCACACGAGGTGCGGAAGAAAGTATGGACGCGTTATTCCCTTACCTACTCCATCTGTTTCGTGTGATGGACATGGAACGAGCACATGGGGAGTGAATGGCGGGAGACAGCTGCGGTTGGCGGGATACTGATTAAATACTCGATAATCTGTTTAATCCGCTAAAGCCGCGTTCTATTTCGTTAATGGTCATCTATTTTTTGATAATCCCATAACCCGTACCTTTACCCCATGTCAGAAAATATCCGCTTCATTGCAAAAACCATTACCGGATTAGAGGAGGTTCTTGCAAAGGAACTTCAGCGATTGGGAGCAAGAGATGTGGAGCAATTGTACAGAGCGGTCGCATTCACCGGCGATAAGGGATTCATGTATAAAGCGAATTTCTCTTTGCACACTGCATTGCGGATCCTGGTTCCCATCACATCATTTGAGGTTAGCGATGAGCAAAGCCTATATGACGCTATCAAAAAAATTTCTTGGGAAGATTACTTGGATGCACGAGACTCCCTTGCTATAGATACCGTCCTAAGCACAAAGCTGTTCAATCACTCTCAATTCATATCCCAAAAGGCCAAGGATGCCATAGCGGATCGGTTCCGCGAGAAGTTTCAGGTGCGACCTGATGTGGACTTGAAAAATCCAACTCTTCGTATCAATTTGCACATCAATGAAAACATCTGCAATGTTTCTCTGGACAGTTCTGGAGAAAGTTTGCACAAGCGTGGCTATCGAGAACAAACCAATTTGGCGCCTATGAACGAAGTGCTTGCTGCGGGATTGGTAAAGCTTTCGGGATGGCAGAAGCATCAACCGTTGATTGATCCGATGTGCGGCTCGGGAACCATTTTAATAGAAGCCGCCTTGATTGCCGCTAACATACCTCCAGGCTACTACAGAGAACATTTCGGCTTTATGAAATGGAAAAAGTTCATGCCTTTTGAAGAAGAGCTTTGGAAAACCATAACCGACGGCATCATCAGTCGTATCGACGCATCCGACATCGAAATCATCGGCGGAGAACTCTCACATCATGTGGCAAGGAAAGCCAAGGAAAATGTTAAACTCGCTCGCGTTGAAGACATGGTCAGCATTCGGGAGTGCGATATGCGCGACTTCGATCCTCCAGCTCGCAAAGGGGTCGTGATTGTAAATCCTCCTTATGGCGAACGCATGGATAAAGACGATCTAACAGAACTGTATAAATCCATTGGTGATACATTCAAAAAGAGATTTAGCGGCTACGACTGCTGGCTCATTACTTCCAACAAGGAAGCATTGAAAAACTTAGGCCTTCGTACATCGAGGCGCATTCCGGTTTTCAATGGACCCTTGGAATGCCGATTCGTGAAATATGAAATGTATATGGGGAGTAAAAAGCATATTGCCGAATAACCATATCGTTTCATACAAAAAACCCGGGGCATGAAATTTGCACCGGGTTTTTCTTTGGTTTATTGGTAATGAATCAGCTTCCGCAAGACAAGCAACCTTCTGGATTATCCAGACTACAGGAAACCTGAGCAGCGATTTCTTCCGGGGTAAGTTGAGCAACGCCTTCAGGGGCAGCACTGGCCGCTCCTGCCTTTTGCAAGTATGCGGCATCCACAGTAAACTTGATAGCATCAACTGCAGCCTTCGTGCGCAAATAGTACATACCTGTTTTGAGGCCCTTCTTCCAAGCGTAGAAATGCATTGAACTTAACTTCGAGAAGTTTGCATTCTGCATGAAAATATTAAGCGACTGACTTTGGCAAATATAGGCGCCACGATCAGCGGCCATATCGATAACCGCACGCTGCTTGATCTCCCAAACTGTTTTATAAAGTTCCTTGATTTCCTGTGGGATTTCAGGGATGTCCTGTACTGAGCCATTGCTGGCGATCAGTTTACTCTTGAGATCGTTGTTCCATAAACCGAGGCGAACCAGGTCAAGTAAAAGATGCTTGTTGACCACCACGAACTCGCCCGACAATACGCGACGGGTGTAGATATTGGATGTGTAGGGCTCGAAACACTCGTTGTTTCCGAGAATTTGCGAAGTAGATGCCGTAGGCATCGGTGCCAACAGAAGTGAATTGCGCACTCCATGTTTCATGACCTCCTCACGCAATACATCCCACTCCCAACGCGACGATGGCGTTACTCCCCACATATCGAACTGGAAAATGCCTTGTGAAACTGGAGAGCCCTTGTAGGTTTGGTACGGACCTTCCATGATCGCCAAGTCCTTGGAGGCGGTCATAGCCGCGTAGTATATGGTCTCGAATATTTCGCTGTTGAGCGTTCGCGCCTCTTCCGACTCGAATGGCATACGCAACAGAATGAATGCATCTGCCAAACCTTGCACACCGATACCGATTGGACGGTGACGCATGTTGCTGTTGCGTGCTTCAGGAACAGGATAGTAGTTCACATCAATGATCTTATTAAGATTGCGTGTGACTACATAAGTGATGTCGAACAGTCTTTGGTGATCGAACTTGCCATCTACAACAAAGCGAGGCAATGATATGGAAGCTAAGTTACATACGGCCACCTCATCCTTGTCGGTGTATTCAACGATTTCGGTACAGAGGTTGGAGCTCTTTATGGTTCCCAAGTTCTTTTGATTCGACTTGCTGTTACAAGCGTCCTTGTAGAGCATGTAGGGAGTGCCTGTTTCAATTTGTGACTCTAGAATGGCCGTCCACAATTCTCGGGCCTTAACCACTTTGCGTGCTTTGCCTTCACGCTCGTAGCGCTCGTATAGGGCCTCGAATTCTTCGCCGTAGCAGTCTGCGAGTCCAGGAGCTTCATTCGGACAGAACAAAGACCAATCGCCTTCGGCTTCAACTCGCTTCATGAAGAGGTCGCAAATCCAAAGTGCAAAAAACAAGTCGCGTGCGCGGAGCTCCTCTTTACCATGATTCTTCTTAAGTTCGAGGAAGTCGAATATGTCGGCATGCCATGGCTCTAGATAAATGGCGAAAGATCCTTTGCGTTTCCCTCCACCCTGATCTACATAGCGAGCCGTGTCGTTGAATACGCGTAGCATAGGAACAATACCATTACTGGTACCGTTGGTGCCACGGATATAGGAGCCGGTTGCACGGACATTGTGTATACTTAGTCCGATACCGCCTGCGCTTTGAGAAATTTGAGCGGTTTGCTTAAGTGTGTCGTAAATTCCTTCGATGCTATCGCCTTTCATAGTGAGAAGGAAGCATGAAGAAAGCTGTGGCTTGGGTGTGCCCGCGTTGAAAAGTGTTGGTGTTGCGTGTGTAAACCAGCGCTCGCTCATGAGCGTGTAAGTCTCGATAGCGGCCTCAATATCTTCCTTGTGGATGCCGATGGCGACGCGCATCAACATATGCTGTGGGCGCTCCACCACTTTGCCATTCAATTTGAGCAAGTATGACTTCTCAAGTGTCTTGAAACCGAAGTAGTCATAACCGAAATCACGATCGTAAATAATAGTGGAGTCAAGCAATTCTGCATTTTCCGAAATAACCTTATAAACATCCTCGGCGATGAGTGATGCAGGAAGATTTGTGCGTGGATCAACATACTCGTGAAGATCACGCATGGTTTCGGAGAATGACTTTTTGGTATTCTTATGCAGATTCGATATGGCTATGCGAGATGCCAACAGGGCATAGTCGGGATGCTTAGTGGTGAGCGATGCGGCTACTTCAGCTGCCAGATTATCCAGCTCGCTGGTGGTCACACCAGCGTAAATCCCTTCGATGACCTTCATGGCCACTTGAACCGGATCCACATGCTGTGGCGACAAGCCGTAGCACAAGCGTTGTATGCGTGAAGTGATTTTATCAAACTTCACGGATTCTTTCTTACCGTCTCTTTTAACTACGAACATACTTTGCGTTAATTAAAGATTAAAAATGAGAGATTGAGGGTGACGGGTATTCTATGGGGCCTTGAGGGGCCCTTATTTTGTTTTACGAAATATACAGGATGACTATTGCTAAGGTGTTCAAATAAAACTTGGGGTCGACACGGAGGTGGTTGGAGTTTTCAACCAAGTTTCAAACAACGGTAGCAGCTGGTAATCAGAAGTCGGGATCGTCTAAAACGATCTTGTTCTGCTCAGGGTTCTTATTAGTGACACCTGCCTTCTGGTATTCACCCACCCTTTTTTCAAAGAAGTTGGTCTTACCCTGCAAGGAGATGTTCTCCATGAAGTCAAAAGGATTGGTCACATTATACACTTTGGGACATCCCAAAGATACAAGCAGGCGGTCGGCAACGAATTCGATATACTGACACATCAGCTTCGAATTCATACCGATGAGTGATACCGGCAATGCATCGGTAACAAACTCATGCTCGTTCTTCACAGCGTCTTTGATGATAGAGGTAACATGCTCAACGCTTAATTTATTCTCCAGCATACTATACAGCAGACAGGCGAAATCGCAGTGCATACCTTCATCGCGAGAAATGAGCTCATTGGAGAAACTCAGGCCAGGCATCAAGCCGCGTTTCTTCAACCAGAAGATGGAGCAGAATGATCCAGAGAAGAAGATGCCTTCAACAGCGGCGAATGCCACCAAACGCTCCGCGAACGAACCGTTCTCAATCCAACGCAAGGCCCACTCGGCTTTCTTCTGAACACAGGGAACTGTATCAATGGCGTTGAAAAGGCGGTGCTTCTCGGCGGGGTCCTTTATATAAGTATCGATCAGCAAAGAATAGGTCTCCGAGTGGATATTCTCAATCATGATTTGGAAACCGTAGAAGCAGCGAGCCTCAGGAAGCTGTACTTCTCGCATGAAATTTACAGCCAGGTTTTCGTTTACAATACCGTCGCTGGCCGCGAAAAAGGCCAATACATGCTTTACAAAGTGTTGCTCGTCAGCGGTAAGTCGCTCCCAGTCTTTCAGGTCCGGACTTAAATCGATCTCCTCCGCGGTCCAAAAGGAAGCCTCATGCTTCTTATACATTTCCCAAATAGCAGGGTATTTAATAGGCAAGAGAACAAACCGTTCTTTGTTTTCTTCGAGCAAAACTTCCATAAAATACTGGTTTTAATTAAGTTGACGATTCCTTTACTCGACCGGTCCGAAGGCCAAGCTTATTTTTTGTTTTTGAAATTTAAATTTGGTTGGTAATCAGTGCAGTAAAGACCTTTCGGCTTGGTCACTGACAACACCACAAACATTCATAAAATTTATCCCTTCAACAACCCATTTTTACAAACATTCGCCTGTATTTTTCAACACGGCGGGTTGATAAAAAAAGACCCTTCCGCCCTTTGTTTATGAGGCAAATTTGTTAAATGAAAATAGGGCTTTCTGAGGGTCAGTAGCTTGGAAAGTTACTAACCGCTGTGGAAACTGTTCAGGCCTGTTTTTGTTCCACAGCCAGCTCCAAATCTTTGTACCACTTACGACCGTACTTGCGGATGAGTGGCTCTTTTAAAAACTTGTACACCGGTACTTGTAGCTTTTTACCTAATGTGCATGCAGCGCTACAAATTTCCCACTTATGGTAATTAATAGCCTCCACTCCACTCTTCAACTTATCGATACGAATTGGGTATAAGTGACAAGAGATGGGTTTCCTGAACTTAACGACGCCATCGGCCCAAGCCTTTTCTATACCGCACTTGGCCACTCCGTTTTCGAAAATAGTATAGGCGCATTCCTGATTACCGTTCACTAGAGGAGTCACAAAATCACCATCGCTGTCCACCAAGTACTTTCCATATTTCTTCACCGCCTTCTTCCCTTCCTTGGTCATATAAGGTTCGATCTTGTCATAGATGTCGTCGAGAATGCCAAGCTCCGCCTCTTCCAAAGGCGCACCACTCTCACCAGCTACACAACATTCGCCTTTGCATGCGGTCAAATCACAAACAAATTTCTTGGATATTACATCCGAGGATACGATGGTATTGCCTACTTGAATCATATAACAAAAGTAATCGAAATGGATGTAAAAGAACGGCGATGAAGCTCAAAGAACGACCTTTGCTCCGCGCCCTCTTTCCTTACGGATTACCTAACTTTGTAGTATGAATCCCGTTATCACCGTCAAAGACCTAGTCAAAGAATACGGAACATTGCGTGCTGTTGACGGATTGAGTTTCGAGGTTTTTGAAGGTGAGATTTTCGGTCTGCTTGGTCCTAATGGAGCTGGCAAAACCACCACCATGGAAATCATAGAAACCCTTCGTGCACCCTCCTCCGGCTCTGTTTCCGTTTATGGCTTAGACATCTCCAAGGATGCAAATGCCATCAAGCAGATGATCGGAGTTCAGTTGCAAGCTGCGGGTTATTATCCCAGTTTGACTTTGACGGAGCTCATTCGCCTTTTCTCCGGACTCTACAATCGGGATGTGGACCCTCTGGAGATTTTGCAGAAGGTGGCCCTAGTGGATAAGGCAAAGGCCAAATTCAAAGAGCTTTCGGGAGGACAAAAGCAGCGTTTCTCCATAGCAACAACACTCATCAACCAACCGAAGATTGTTTTTCTCGATGAGCCCACAACAGGTCTCGATCCACAAGCCAGAAGAAACCTGTGGGACTTAATCCGCGACATCCGATCCAAAGGCACTACGGTGGTCATCACTACCCATTATATGGATGAGGCCGAACAACTTTGCGACAGAGTAGCCATTGTTGAACACGGGAAGATTATCGCACTGGATACTCCAGACGGTCTTATCGACCAACTTGTTTCAACCGGTTTCGAGCGTAAAAAAGAGGTTAAGCAAGCCAATTTGGAGGATGTTTTCCTTTCGCTCACGGGAAGAGAGTGGCGCGACGAATAGTTCGCGGCACACTAAAAACAGGTTCTTCTTCGTTTACTACATATTAACACCGCCGTGTTGACAATGGCGCACGATTGACAAACTCCGCTTCCTGCAGGGAAGATACCTTTACATCAGGAAAAATCACAACAGCATCATGGGCATTTTGCTTCAAATCGTAACTGGATCAACCGACTCGGTTACATCCACTGTTCAAACCACAGCAGCAACCACAACCTCTGTGGCGGCTCCAATCACTCAAGCTCCTGCCGAAGCATCCATCCCACTTTGGGAATTGGCTGTAAAGGGCGGACCTGTAATGATTCCTATTGCACTTTGTTCCGTCATCGCTGTTTACTTGATTGTGGAGAGATACCTAGCCATACGAAAATCTGCCAAGGTTGATCCTAACTTCATGAACAGCATCCGCGACTTCATTGGAAACGGCAATGTGGATGCGGCCAAAGCTTTGTGCAAAAACACAACCGGACCTATTGCACGCATGATTGAAAAAGGGATCAACCGCTTAGGCAAACCCACCCGTGAAATTGAAAACGCCATAGAAAGTGCAGGCAAATTGGAAATATACAACATGGAGCGAAACCTCGGATATCTTAGTACTATTGCAGGCATTGCACCTATGTTCGGATTTCTTGGAACCATATTCGGAGTTATCCAGATATTTTATCAAATCTCTCTGCAAAACAGTTTGGAAATCGATACCATCTCCGGCGGCCTTTATGTCAAAATGATCACCTCTGGCGCAGGCTTGTTCGTTGGAATGATTGCGTATGCCGGGTTCCACTTCCTAACCCAATATGTGGATAGAGTGATCAACAAGATGGAAATTACAGCCGTTCAATTCATCGACCTTCTCGAAGAACCAACCAAATGAACCTTCGCCGACGACATAAATCACATACGGATGTCTACAGCCACTCGCTGAACGACATCATGTTCTTTCTGCTGCTTTTCTTTCTCATCACCTCCACGATGGCTACCCCATCGGTGCTGAAGCTGTTGTTGCCGAACGCAAAGACAGGGATACAGTCGGTAAAGCATCCTGTGGTGGTGAGTTTAACTGCCGACATGCAATATGCCGTGAACCAAACCGTCGTAAATCGAGAAGGTTTTGAGGCGGCTCTGCAAGCAGCCGTTGCTGGACAAACCGACCCAACTGCGCTTTTGAAAGTGGACAAAGCTGTACCATGGGAAGAAGTTGTTTATCTGATTGACATCGGCAACAAGAATAAAGTAAAAATGGTGGCTGCCACCAACCTTACCAAGTACGAAAAACAATGAGTGGCGATCAAGCCAAATCAGTTACAGTATCTATTATAGTGCATGCCCTTGTGGCGGCACTGCTTATGCTTTTGTCGTTAACCTCGAAGCTCCCGCCCTGGGAAGAAGGGCTTGCCGGAGGAGGTGGTGGAGGAAGTTTAGTTGAATTCGGAACTCTCGACATTTCTGCTGACCAACAAGCCACCACGGTTCCGGTTGAGGAAACCGAACCTGTGGTTGAAGAAGAAATCATCACCACCGAAACAGAAGAAACCGTAAACCTTGAAGCACCGGAGAAGTCAAAAGACAAGCCGGAAGAAAAGCCTAAGGAAAAACCAAAGGAAAAGCCCAAGGAAATCTCCAAGGAACCCATAAAGGCTCCCGTGGCGACGGTAGAATTGCCGAAGGTGAATGAAAATGCCCTTTACAAAAAGAAACCAGGCTCACCAACAGGTACAGGTCCTGGATCAGGTACAGGAGGCACCGGTACAGGAGGTGGAGGTGGTGATGGCTCGGGCCAAGGACCAGGCAGCGGAAGTGGTTCGGGAGGAGGAAGCGGGAGCGGAAGTGGCGGAGGTATCGGTCCAGGTTATGATTTGACCGGTAGATCCTGGCGCAAAAGACCCAGCTTGGAGGACAACTCTCAAGAAACCGGAAAAGTCGTGATAGAAATTGTTGTCGACAAAAATGGTAATGTTACCAGTGCTAGCGGGCCTGCCAGGGGATCCACTACGCAATCTCCAAGCTTATATCAAAAAGCAAAACAAGCTGCCCTTCAAGCCAAATTCAGTCCGAGTCCCGAAGGAGTAGAAGAACAAAGAGGTACCATTACCTTTGATTTCCGAGTGAGGTGATATGACCTACGGCGAATGCCTTGATTACCTCTACCAGCAACTGCCGATGTTTCATCGCATCGGGCCTGCGGCATACAAGGCCGACCTGAACAATACCATTCAAATCATGAAACTGCTTGGTAATCCCGAGCGGGAATTGAAATGCATCCATGTGGCAGGCACCAACGGCAAAGGGTCGACCTCACACATGCTCGCTTCGGTGCTTCAGGAGGCAGGATATAAAACAGCATTGTTCACATCGCCCCATTTGAAAGACTTTAGGGAACGCATCCGCATCAATGGCAAAATGATTTCCAAGAATAAAGTAGTTTCTTTTGTGGCGCGTTACCGCGATGGGTTTGAGTCGATACAACCCTCATTTTTCGAGTGGACTGCCGGATTGGCGTTTGATCATTTCAGGAATTCAAAAGTTGATATCGCCGTTATTGAAACGGGTTTGGGTGGCCGATTGGACTCAACCAATGTGGTGCATCCCGTGCTTTCGCTGATTACCAATGTGCAGTGGGACCACATGAACTTATTGGGGAATACATTGGGTAAAATCGCAAAGGAGAAGGCTGGTATCATCAAAAAAGATGTTCCGGTCATCGTCGGAACCACACATCGCGAGACAGCCAGTATTTTCGAATTCACTTCAAAAAAGAAAAAGTCGCCTATCCTTTTCGCCGACCAAAACTACCACATTCGAACTACAGATGTATCGGCTTCGGGAGAAATGAAGAAGTTCGATGTGGTTCGAAAAAAGAAAACTGTGTTCGGTGCATTGAGATGTGGATTGAACGGCAGCTATCAAAAGCATAACCTGCCTTTGGTTTTTGCCGCCATCGAATCGTTGCAGGGCCAAGGCATCCGCATAAGCGAAAAAGCGATTAAGCTGGGCTTGCGAAATGTGAAATCCAACACTGGTATAAAAGGCCGTTGGGAATTGCTATCGAAAAAGCCTTTGACTATTGCTGATACAGCGCATAACAAAGATGGAATTCGAGCAGTGGTAGATCAGTTGAAGCAAATCAAATACAAAAACTTGCACCTTGTGCTTGGGGCGGTAAACGACAAAGACATTGGATCTATGTTATCTATATTCCCAAAGAACAGCACCTGCTACTTCTGTAAACCCGATATACCACGCGGCTTGGATGCCGAAGAACTGAAAAAAGTGGCTTCTAGGATCGGACTGCGTGGCGATGCATACCCAAGCATCAAAAAAGCCCTACAAGCGGCTCGGAAGAATGCACTTCCAAAAGATCTTATTTATGTGGGAGGCAGCACTTTTGTGGTAGCTGAGGCCATATGAGGTCAAATGTGACTTATGTCGCATTTTCAGTTCCCAACATAAGTTGATATTTGCATCCTCAACCAACAAATCTGTCCATAAATGGAAATCATCGGATACATAGGGGCCATATTGATGGGACTTTCGCTTGGGCTGATTGGCGGAGGCGGCTCCATACTAACGGTACCTATATTAGTGTATCTCTTCCAACTGGATCCAGTACTTTCTACCGCTTATTCGCTTTTCATCGTAGGACTAACCAGTTTGGTAGGGTCGTTCAGTCATATGCGAATGGGTAATATCGATTTTCGAACGGCTATTGTTTTTGGCATTCCATCCATCGTTAGTGTATATCTGACGCGACTATATCTGGTTCCTGCAATACCTGAACATCTATTGAGTATAGGAACATTTGAGGTCACAAAGCCGTTGGGACTATTGTTGCTTTTCGCCATAATAATGCTTCTGGCATCCTATTCCATGATACGCCAAACCAAATCGAATCCACAGGAATCAAAAAGGGGATACAAGTATCACATGATCCTTCTAGAAGGTATTGTTGTGGGAATAGTGACGGGGTTGGTTGGAGCCGGTGGAGGGTTTTTGATCATCCCTGCCTTGGTTCTGTTTGCAGGGCTCGAAATGAAAAAGGCCGTAGGAACCTCATTGGTCATCATCGCCACCAAATCACTCATTGGTTTCACTGGCGACTTACAAGGATCGTTGGAAATAGATTGGAGTTTTCTCTTGATATTCTCCTTGATAGCTGTTGGCGGCATCATCGTCGGAAGCATCTTGTCAAAAAACATCTCAAACGAAAAACTGAAGCCTGCCTTCGGCTGGTTTGTATTGGTGATGGGACTCTATATCCTTATTAAAGAAACCCTATTCAACTAGTCGATCAAATAAACCATCATAAAAATGGCCTCCTTGAAAATTCTGATACCTACCGACTTCTCCGTTCAAGCGGAATATGCATTCGTGCTGGCAAAACGACTTGAAACGAAAATTCCGCTGGAGATACATTTCCTTCATGTGCTCTCGGTGCCCGACAGCGTCACCATGGATCCGATGGGAAACATAGAAACTTGTGGAGATATTGACGCAAGTTTTGTGGAAGGACAAAAACAAATCGCTCTTCGTAAATTACAGGAGTTGAAGAATGAATATGGCAGCCATATCGTAACGCATCTGAAATTGGGAAAACTGACAGACCAGATTGTTTCGTTCGCACATGACAACAGGTTCCAGATGATTGTTATGGGTACAAAGGGGGCCTGGGGCTTACAAGAGAAGCTTTCGGGTTCAGAAACACAAATGATTGCTCGAATGTCGGATGTTCCTCTGCTTTCGATGATGTGTGACCGGAGGGACTTGGAGTTTCGCAACATATTGCTTGTACATGATTACACTCAACCGCAAAAAGAGAAGCTTGAAGTTTTGAATCTTATTGCAGAAGCTTTCGGCGCTTGTATTCATATGCTCCAAGTGATTTCCGAAGGAGCCAATCATTCAGCTATTCAATCAGACATGGACGCTTTCGCCAGGTTGAATCACTTGCAGAATTACCAGACGCATTTCATTGTGGATAAGGATGTAGAAAAAGGGGTGTCGCATTTCAACCAATTACATGAAATGGATATCGTTTGCATAGGTACCCATGGCAACAAAGGCATCGAACGCATCATCCATTCAAGTGCAACTGAAAAACTTGTAAATCATTTGTTCAAACCCATTTTAACTTTCCATCTTCGTTGACATGAATATCATTGAAGCCATTCAGCAGCCTTGGCCCTGGTATGTATCAGGATTCATGATCGCCGCCACCATGTTCGCCCTGCTTTATTTCGGACAATCTTTCGGGTTTTCATCGAACCTGCGCACAATTTGTGCGGCAGTTGGAGGTGGAAAAAAAGTGAAGTTCTTTGACTTCAATTGGAAGTCTCAGATTTGGAATCTGATGTTTTTAATAGGTGCCACTATAGGTGGATTCATCGCTGCACAATTCCTCTCCAATGGTGAGCCCGTGTTGATCTCGGATTCAACCATAAAGGATCTGGCCGCCATGGGATTTGCTGCTCCTGTTGGAGCTCAGCCTGAAGAATTGTTCAACTGGGAATCGGTTTTCACTTTAAACGGATTTTTGGTTCTTGCCTTGGGAGGATTCATGGTTGGGTTCGGTTCCCGTTGGGCGGGAGGGTGCACATCGGGCCATGCCATCAGCGGCCTGTCTGACTTGCAGCTACCATCCCTGATTGCCGTTGTAGGTTTCTTCGCTGGTGGCTTAATCATGACTCACTTAATCATGCCTTTGATTTTTTAAAAACCAATTATGAAACATCTCAAATTCATCATAGCAGGAATCGTATTCGGCATCGTAATGGCTAAGTCGGAGGCCTTCTCTTGGTTCCGCATACAGGAAATGTTCCGATTCCAATCGTTTCACATGTACGGCATCATCGGGACCGCTGTAACACTTGGAGTGTTAGGTGTATTTCTGATAAAGAAATACGGCATCCGTGATTCTAGCGGAAATCCCATCAACTTTTATCCAAAAGAGAAAGCTTTCATTCGTTATATCAGCGGTGGGACTATTTTCGGGTTGGGATGGGGTTTGTCAGGAGCTTGTCCCGGACCTATGGTAGTGAACATTGGCTACGGCTACTTGAGTATGATTGTGGTGTTTGTTTTTGCCATCGTTGGAACCTATTTTTACGGAATCATCAAAGACAAGCTGCCTCACTAAATCCACTGATTCATGCATCAAGACCCCGAGTTAGATGAAAAAATAAAATCCCTCGGGAAAGCTTTGGGTATGATGACAAAAGTTGTCGTCGGCCTTTTCTTGTTGGTAATATTCCTATTCAGCTATATCGTTTATACAGGGAAAGGAACTTGGGTTTTTGAAAAAGAACAAGTGGCAGCTGAAAAAAGTCTCGAAACAGAAAAACCGAAAGCCGTCCAGGACACATTCTGGCGCTCACCAGACATTGCCTCATTGGATGGAAATCCCGCCAAGGAGCAAATATTGCTAGGGAAAGACCTGATTGCAAACACCTCCAAATATTTTGGTCCGAAAGGGATTGTAAAAGCAAATGCCACGAATGGTTTGAATTGTCAGAATTGCCATTTGGATGCAGGCACTAGAGTGTTCGGAAACAACTATGGTTCTGTTTTCGCCACCTATCCAAAATATCGCCCCCGATCAGGAACCATTGAAAATATCTACAAGCGGGTAACAGATTGCTTCGAGCGTAGCCTAAATGGAACAGCTCCCGACTCGGGTTCAAAGGAAATGGAAGCCATAGTTGCTTACATCAATTGGTTGGGAAAGGATGTCAAAAAGGGAGAGAAAGCAGCTGGATCCGGATTGAAAGACTTGGCTTTCCTCGACCGGGCCGCCGATCCCATAAAAGGGGAAATCGGATTCGAAAAGCACTGCGTTTCCTGCCATACCACCTCCGGATTAGGAATGCTGAATGCCGATTCATCGGGCTATTTGTACCCTCCTTTGTGGGGCCCTAACAGTTACAATACAGGCGCTGGACTTTACCGAATGGCAAGTTTTGCAAAATACATCAAGTACAACATGCCACAAGGAGTGACCCACGATAAACCCATATTAACCGATGAGGAAGCTTGGGACATAGCAGCCTATGTGAACTCACAAACCCGTCCTACCAAAGACATCCGCATAGACTGGCCGAAAATAAATGAAAAGCCTGTCGACCACCCATACGGACCGTTTCATGATGGATTTTCAGAAGTACAGCATAAGTACGGGCCATTTAAGCCGATTGTGAAGAAACGCAAGGAGATGGAAGGTGAAAAAAAGAAGCCGTAAGAACTGGTGGCAGATGGCAACGGTTGAGAGCAGCTGCGACGAAAAACAAACCCGTAACTTATGACCAATGACTAATGACTAATGACTAATGACTGATTATAATGACTGACAAATCCAACCGCCGTTCCTTTTTGAAAAAATCGCTGCTTGCAGGAACTTCCGCCGCAATGATTCCAGTGATATCGTTATCAGAAAAAAATGAAAGCAAACAAATAGGTAGCCCAGAGAACAATGCTGCGTCGAGCAAGGGATCAGTAACCATTCTGGTCACTTCCGACATCCATGCACAATTACACACGCATGATGAGTTTTTCTGGGAGAATGGTAAATCTGTATACAAAAAGCGAGGCGGATTGGCTCATCTCAAAACCATGATTGAGCATTACCGGAAACAGGATCCACAAAACACCATCCTGTACGATGGTGGAGATTTTTTCCATGGACATGCGGTAGCCTCTTTGTCGGAAGGCGAAGCCCTGATCCCGATTTTCAACAAGATGAATTACGATGTGATCTTGCCTGGTAATTGGGAGGTAGTATATAAAAAGAAGAAAATGCTTTTCGATATGGGACGATCCAATGCTGCCAAGATCTGCGCCAACATGTTTCATCAATCCGAAACAATGCCCGGATGTGAGCTGGTTTATCCTCCCTATTGGGTAAAATACATCAATGGTGTGAAAATCGGTTTCATCGGCTACACCGACCACCTGATTCCGAAAAGACAATCGCCTGCCTATAGTGCAGGACTGACCTTCGAGCACGCTGACAAGAGTGTCAAAAAACATGTGGCCATGTTGCGTGAGAATGAGGGATGCGCAGTAGTCATCTTGGCCACCCACATGGGATTGGCGCAGCAAATCGGATTGGCCAACAATCCCGTTTGTGAAGGAGTAGACCTCATCATTGGAGCCGACACCCATGAGCGGGTACGCGAGCCCATCCAAGCCAAATACTGCAAGGTGGTGGAATGTGGAGCGTTCGGTTCTTTCCTCGGTAAAATCGATTTGCAATTTGAAAAAGGTCAACTGAAAAATATAGGTTACCAGTTGTTAGATGTGGACCCATCTTTGTACCCTGCAGACGGCGAGATGCAAAAAATGATAAACGAGGTATCCGAGCCTTACCGTGACTTAAAGAAAGTCATCGGTATCAGCACCACTCCGCTGGTTCGCTACTTTGTGATGGAAACTCCCATGGATAACCTCATCACCGATGCCATCATGTGGAAATTCAAACCCGACATCGCTTTATCCAACGGCTTCCGGTTTTGTCAACCTCTGAATGTTGACCCAAAAACGGGGCAAGCTGAAATCACCAAGGAATTCCTCTGGAATATGTTACCCGTTGACAGCGAAACAAAAACAGGTATTGTAACCGGTAAACAAGTTTGGAACTGGCTTGAAGCGGAATTGCAAAACGCGTTTGCAAAAGATCCGTCGAAACGATTCGGTGGTTGGTTTGTAAGATACAAGGGCATGGAAGTGAATTTCACAATAGGTAATGAATTCGGCAGTCGAGTTAACAGCGTAAAAATAGGTGGCCAGGATTTGGATATACAACGCGAATACAGCATTGTGGCTTGTGAACGAGAAGGTGATCCAGACGATACTATTTGCAGGATGGAGAAAGTTCGTCAGCCCACTCGCACTGGTTTGTTCATGCATGATGTAATAGAGCAATACCTGAAAGAAAATTCGCCCGTTGCTCCAAAGTTGGAGAGCCGTGCTATTGCCACCGACCAGCCGGCAACCCTTTTAACGCAATTGCAAGGCACAACCTACGAGTTCAGGTAATTTTTGTGCTGTATTTCAGTATCTTAAGCTTAATCTTGGGATGGTGTTGTCTATTGTCGGAATGTGATGATTGTCACTATTCGTTTACGCGGACCTCTGCTAACTTTGCACTACCTTAGTTGTAACAAAGATAGACACGCAAAAACAGCAAAACCATATGAAAGTAGAGCAGATTTACACTGGTTGCTTGGCACAAGGAGCATACTACATCACCTCCGAAGGAGAGGCGGCCATCATTGACCCGTTGCGTGAGGTACAACCTTATCTAGATCGTGCCGCAAAGGATGGCGTTAAAATCAAATATGTATTTGAAACGCACTTCCATGCCGATTTCGTATCCGGCCATTTGGACCTGAGCAAGAAGTCGGGTGCATCCATTGTATACGGACCGAATGCCAATCCTGAGTTTGATGCCATCATCGCAACCGATGGACAAGAGTTTACCATTGGTAAAGTTACCATCAAAGTATTGCACACGCCCGGACACACCATGGAGAGTACCACCTATCTGTTGCGTGATGAGCATGGAAAAGATACTGCTATATTCAGTGGCGACACCTTGTTCCTTGGAGATGTTGGCAGACCCGACCTTGCACAGAAGGCGGCCCACATGACGCAAGAAGAACTTGCCGGACTATTGTATGAAAGCTTGATGAACAAAATCATGCCGTTGTCGGACGACATCACGGTATATCCAGCACACGGTGCAGGAAGTGCCTGCGGCAAGAACATGATGAAAGAGACTGTTGACACATTAGGCAACCAGAAAAAAATGAACTATGCGTTGAACCAACCGAACAAAGAGGCCTTCATTAAGGCGGTTACCGATGGTTTGCTTCCTCCTCCTGCCTATTTTCCATTGAATGTTGCGATGAACAAGAAAGGATACGAAAGTATCGATGAGGTGATGCGCAAAGGAATGACTGCCATGAACCCGGAACAGTTCGAGCAAGCTGCAGACTTGTCGGGTGCATTGATTTTGGATACGAGAAGTGCGGAGGAATTTGCCAACGGGTTCGTTCCACAAAGCATCAACATCGGGATCAAAGGCGACTTCGCTCCATGGGTGGGTTCACTCTTAGGTGATGTGAAACAAGAACTGTTGTTGGTCACTGAACCAGGTATGGAAGAAGAAACCGTTACCCGTTTAGCACGAGTTGGATTTGATCATGTAATCGGTTATTTGCATGGCGGAATCGAGGCTTGGAAAAATGCAGGTAAAGAGGTTGATTCGGTAAACCGCATCACACCAGAGCAATTCAGCAAGGAATTCAAAGGCAAAGAAAGCGTAGTGGTGGATGTGCGTCGTGAAAGCGAATACGCCGCTCAACATGTTGATGAGGCCTACAACAAACCATTGGCTTACATCAACGATTGGATTAATTCCATTGACCCAAAGCAACATTTCTTTTTGCATTGTGCGGGCGGGTACCGGAGCATGATAGCTGCATCGCTGCTACAAGCCCGTGGGTATCGCAACTTCAGTGAGGTGGCTGGCGGATTCAACGCCATCGCTAAAACAGAAGTACCTACCACGGATTTCGTTTGCCAAAGCAAAATGATGACAGCATAAAATCCATTTGTATAACGGATTCAAACGGGAGGAAAATCACCTCCCGTTTTTTTTATTATCACCTAACAATTGTCATACGACAGGTGTCCTTCTTACCATTCCTTTGCATGGAAAATCCATTATGGCCGAATGAAAACAAACATCCTGCTATTATCTGCAATTCTATTCCTTCAAACGAAAACGGAAGCACAAGTGGATTTTGGCGTCAGGGGCCCAGCTAACCTCGACACTTCCAAATTGGCTCATATTTATATTTTACGGGATGGAGTAGAAGACACAACTGTTAAATGGGTTGGCGTATGGGCAGACGAAAATCTGATATTTGGATTGGGCAAGGTCCACTATAAAAGAATTTACAGGATCCACACAAGTATGATTGGAAAGCATATTATATGGACAATGAATGGTGACTTGAAAGATTCCGTTGAGTTAATCATCGAGCCTTCTAAAAATTATTTCCTGGAAGCACATGCACGAACAAATGAACAAGGCCTTGTTTTCGCAAACATCGATGTGATTCCAGATACAGTTGCAAAGACAAGAATCCAAAGTCACCCAGGAAATATAATTGAATCGTATGGCATAATTCCAATAATTGGAGAAATTGAGCTTATAGCCAATATCCATAAAGACAGTATCAATTGGATAGCGAATAAAAATTACTTTTATCGCTTTATGCCGTTAGGGTCGTGGGAATGTATCAGACGAGGGCCTTACAACTCTGAATTTTATTTTTTTAGCGATGAATTTTCAAAAACATTCAGAGAAAACGGAGGCATAGTTCATTACAGTCGACAGAAAAAAATATTCAAATCGAGTGAGGAATTTGAACGATTCTGCAAGGAAGATCTGCTTGAAACACATTTTGAAGGAAACCTGTTTGCAACCATAAAGCTCGAAACGCAATCCATTGCGGCACCTGAAGGCTTTTCGTATGCGTGTTTAACATCGTATGAGGGATTGAACTCGAAAGACACATCGGAACTGAAATCACTTTTAATCAATCGACTTGTCTCTATCGCATTTCAATGGAAAGACGAGCGAGGCAAGCCGGTAACTGGAGCAATTTTCACATCTGAAACCGGACTTCAAAAGGAAGTTCACTCCATGAAAATGATTCAAGAAGAACTTATGAAGTGTTGGAAATCTTTTCGTTTGATTTCATTGAAAAGCATCAATGCAGAGATTAGAACCATAGCCCAATAGTTTTTCAGATCATCAGGGCTTTTGTTCAACCGGACTGAATCAGGCCATTATGAATAAATAGCAGAATGATTTGCACTTGTGGTCAAAAGGGCAATTTTTCAGCAAATCCTTAAACAAACGTGTTTGATGTTGTGTTTTGATAAATCACCATATTCCATCCATGCACCGTAAACCCCACCTTCCCACCAAAAACTGTGCGGTTTGCAACCGCCCTTTCACCTGGAGGAAAAAATGGGAAAAAGTGTGGGATGAAGTGAGGTACTGCAGCGACAAATGTCGAATGAATAGAAATAGAAGCCATGCCGAAAAATAATAAGACACTCCGGCTCATCCTCGGCGATCAGCTGAATCATCAGCACCCTTGGTTTACTGATAAGAATCCCCAGGCTGTATACTTGATGATTGAAATGCATCAAGAGTCGGAGTACGTTACACACCACATCCAGAAAATCATCGGGTTTTTCGCTTCCATGCGTGCATTCGCAGATTCGTTGCAACGGAAGGGGCATGATGTGATTTATATCAAAATCACTGACAAGGATGCTGCCTTGCCGCTCGAAAAAATCATCGACAAGCATATCCTTGCGACAGGGGCTTCGAAATTTGAATATCAATTGCCTGATGAATGGCGTTTGGATCAACAACTAAGCGCCTATTGTAGAAAGTCAAAAGTCGAATGTTCCAGCATCGACTCGCATCATTTCCTGAGTGAACGAATGGATTTGAGGAATCTTTTTCCGAAAGGTAAAAACCCCTTGATGGAAACCTTCTACCGGATGATGCGCAAAAGATACAACTTGCTCATGGAAGCACCCAACAAACCGGAGGGTGGCAAATGGAATTACGATTCGGATAATCGTAAAAACTATGCAGGCAAAGATGCGCTTCCTGAAATACCCGCGTTGAACAACAACTGCCTCGACATACTGCACGATATCAAAAAAGCCAAGTTGGCATTTATCGGAAATATTGATGCTAATTCCTTTGAATGGCCCATCAATCGTGAGCAGAGTCTCGTGTTGCTTAAACATTTCTGCAAACATGCACTCCCTCTTTTCGGCAAATACCAGGACGCCATGCACACAGATACCTGGTTGCTTTTCCATAGCCGGCTTTCGTTTTCAATGAACACCAAAATGATTTCTCCACTCGAAGTCATCGAAGCCTCCATAGCCGCATTTAGAAAAAGTAACGGTAAAATCACACTGCCTCAAATCGAAGGTTTTGTACGCCAAATTCTCGGCTGGCGCGAGTATATGAGGGGTATTTACTGGGGCTGGATGCCCGAATTCGGTACCATGAATTTCCTCAATCATCAACGCAAGCTACCCGAATGGTTTTGGACTGGCAACACCAATATGAATTGCATGAAGCATGCCATCCAACAATCACTGGATAAAGCCTATGCACATCACATACAACGGTTGATGGTCACAGGAAACTTTGCATTGCTAGCAGGCATCCACCCGGATGAATTAGATAAATGGTATCTAGGTATCTATATCGATGCGATCGAGTGGGTGGAAATCACCAACACTCGCGGTATGAGTCAATTTGCCGATGGCGGCATTGTTGGCACCAAACCTTATGTCTCCACTTCCAACTATATCGGCAAGATGAGCAACTATTGCAAAGCTTGCTATTATGATGCCGATGCGAAAACAGGTGAGAAAGCTTGTCCCTTCAATAGTTTGTATTGGTCTTTTTATGAAACCCATCGAAAGCATTTTGCCAATAATCCACGAATCGGTATGATGTATAGAATCTTGGATAAGATGGATCGTGATCAACGAAATGCCATTATGGAGCAGGCAGCTCAACATCTGGAAAACATCGAAAACCTGTAGCATTCAAAACAAAGCTACAAGCTACGAAGTCTGTTCATTGCTAGAGGTGTGCTAATTTGGATTTCAATTGGTAAATTAGCCCTGTTAATGCAAAACATGCGCAGGCTTTTACTAATCATTTCGTTTTTTTCAATTTGCTTTCATGCCAAATCGGATTTCTGGGTTCAGAAAGCCAATGTAGGAGGTGTGAACCGAGGAGACGCCACAGGATTTTCATTGGGAGGAAAATGTTACATGGGAACGGGCTACAATGCCTCCACCTATTTATCCGACTGGTGGGAATACGACCCTGCTACCGACTCTTGGACTCAGAAGGCGTCTCATCCGGGTACGGGTATTGTGGAAGCTGCTGCATTTACCATTGGTTCATTCGGCTATGTGGTATCAGCTCCTTTAAGCAATGATGTATACAAATATGATCCGTTGACTAACACATGGACGCCTGTGGCGTCGTTCCCAGGTGGCACACGCCAGGCAGCGGTTGGTTTTTCCATCAACAACAAGGGATACATCTGCTCCGGTATGGGCTTGGGTTTTTCCTATAACGATCTTTGGGAATATGATCCCGTTGCAGATGCATGGTCGCAGAAATCGAGCATGCCAACCAGTGGAAGACACTATGCATGTGGATTTGCGTTAGGTAACAAAGCATATGTTGGCACAGGCTTGATTCCGGGTGCCGGACTGACCAATGATTTTTGGGAGTGGGATCAGGTTACCGACACATGGACTTCGAAAGGCTTCGTGCCCGGCTTCTCCAGGGTAGAGGCAACAGCCTTCTCGATGAACGGATTTGGATACTTGGGCATGGGCTCTAGTTTTGGATTGTATTATTCAGATTTCTATCAATACGACCCGTCAACGAATTCCTGGGCGATCAAAGCCAGCTATGGAGGTGGTCCCACTGAAGAAGCGACCCAGTTTTCTATTGCATCAACCGGTTATGTTGGGACCGGCTATGATGGAGTTACGCCGGGTGTTTTGAAGAATGATTTTTGGGCTTATGTTGCCGAAAGCGGCACAAGTGCTATCGCTGATTATCCAATTTCAATTTCGCTGCGCATTTTTCCAAATCCTGTTGTAGATAAAATGGAAATTAGATTGGATGGTGAGGTTTCGCATGTTACTGACTTTACCCTTCATGATATGAATGGTAAAGCGGTTTTGAAAATCCCGGTTCAAACGAAACAGCTCAATATTGACTTATCTGAATTTCCTTGCGCCACTTACCAAGCGACTTTCTGGAATGGCTCTGAAAAAGTCATCACACAAAAAATCATTAAAACAGTTAAGCCATGACCTTAAAACCCTTCACTAAAATAAATACGAATTCGATGTTGCGGTTTTTATTATTGATGCTGCTGGCAAGCTTCACAACAGGTTGTGGCCGTGATTCGGAAGCCACCTTGCCCACACCTGAAGCTTCTACCAAAAATGTAATCGTATTGGTGATTGATGGAGCCCGTTATTCGGAAATGTTTGGAGACAGCAATTACACTTATATCCCGAAATTAAAGTCGATGATGCCGAAGGGGACTGTTTGCACCAAGCTTTACATTGATGGACTAACAAACACGGTTAATGGCCATGCTGCTATTTGCACTGGACATTACGAACCACTGAACAATGGTGGAGAGGAAACGCCTACTTATGCCTCTTTCATGCAATACTGGCGTAAAGCAAACAACGCTGGTGAACAACGCAGTTGGATTATCACATCCAAAGACAAATTGGAAGTTCTGTCTGACTGTACCGATCCGGAATGGAGAGGTAAATTCAGGCCCTCTACAGATTGTGGCAATAGTGGTTTGGGTAGTGGATATCGCGAGGATTCTATTACTTTCAATAATGCGATGGCGCAACTTCAAACAGGCAGACCTCGCGTAATGCTTATCAATTTGAAGGAGCCCGACATGGCTGGTCACATGGGTAATTGGCCCTTGTACCTCGACGGCATCCGCAAAGGCGACGAGTATGCCTATAGACTTTGGGATTTCATTCAAAGCAATGAAAATTACAAAGACAACACCATGCTCATTATCACCAACGATCATGGACGACACTCAGACGGTTGGTCGAATGGCTTCATTTCGCACGGCGACAATTGTGATGGTTGTCGACACATCAACTTCATGGCATTGGGACCACAAGTTCGAAAAGGCCACATAGACACTGCATCCTACAGCCAAAACGACATCACAGCTACAATCGCAAAAGTTTTGGGCATTGAAATGCCACATTGTGATGGCAAGGTGATGGAGGGAATTTTGGATTGACTACTTCCGTCAGCCCACTTTCACTAAATTCATATTAGAGAAGAGTGGTTGACTATTTCGATAGTTTGCTTGATTTAGGTTTGAACTGATTCGATTTACTTGAATGAGATTATACAACTCTACGCTCCAAAATGTGATTTGGTATTCGAAGAGGCTGCCGTACAAGGCAAACGAGTCAAATGCCCTTTTACCCTTGAAATAGGACACTAAGGTCAGATTTCGCCTCATTTTATTGAAAAAACCTTGGTCTGAGTCATTTTTATTGCACAAGGAGTGATTTTGTATTTTTTTAATTATTAATTGACTTAAAAGAAGCTTTTATTAGATTAATTCGGTCTAATCATGGAATTTTCTGTAGAAATGAGACCACAGTATGTGTAGTGTGCTTGAAAATTCAGAACCACCTCACCCACCACTATTCAACATTCACCAAAACCACTTGCACTATTGGGGTGTTTGTTTTTAAATTGTAAAAGATTCATTTATGGTTCTCCCTATTGGTGAACCATCTAAACCAAAACGATATCCTCCCATGAGAACACGACTACAGCCTGTGTTGCTTGCCATGGCCTTTTGCCTGAGTTTCCTATTCCCAAACACCGGGTCATCGAACCCCGTTGGTAACACAAAACAACCAACGGTGCAGTTCCATGAAAATAAGGGACAAATAACCGATCAATCGGGATTGCAACGAAACGATGTGCTCTTTATGGGAACACACGGCGATGCCCAATACATCATCACAAACCAAGGCGTTTCACATCAAGTGCACACCCTTACCGGTGAGGGCTCCAACCAAACGGCTTCCATCCAGCGCATCGATATGCAATGGGTGGGATCTACATTCCGTGGAAAAACCCAAGGATACAAACCACAGGAAGGCATTACCAACCATTATGGCTCTAGGGTTATCGAAGGCGTAAAGTCGTACGAAGAGGTTCGCTTGTTTGAGGTTTATCCGGGCATCCATGTGCGCTTCTACAGCATCGATAACCTATTGGAATACGATTTCGAACTCGCACCAAATACCGATTGGCATCAGATTCAAATCCGCGTAAGCGGAACACAAGCACGCATCAACAGCGAAGGCGAATTGGAGATGCCTACCGCCATGGGTGTCATCCGCGAAAGCGCACCCCGTGTATTTCAGGAAGGAAAAAAATTAGATAGCCGTTGGGTAATTGTAGCTCCAAATACTTTCGGATTTGAAATCACCAACGCCGTTAAAGGAAAAGCCATCACCATTGATCCGGTTGTTTTGATTTGGAGTTCTCAAATAGGTGGAACAGGCAACGAAACCGCCGATGCCATTTCCACAGACGGCTCGGGAAATGTGTTTATCGCAGGTAACACCAATTCGATCCGCAACATCGCCACTACCGGCAGTCACCAATCTGTAATCGGAGGAATACAAGACGCTTACATAGCCAAGTTCGATCAAAGCGGAAGAAGGGTTTGGGCCACTTATTACGGCTCAGTAGGAAATGAATCCGGACAAGCGTGCACTGTGGATGGATTGGGTAATATTTACTTGTCCGGTCAAGCCGGAGGAGCCGCACCGAACTCCATCGCCACAGCTGGCTCCTACCAAGCTATCAATGCATCAGGAAGCTTCGACCTTTATCTTGCCAAATTCAACGCTTCCGGTTTGCGTCAGTGGGCCACTTACTATGGAGGATCAGGAGTGGAAAACTATGCCGATCTAGCTACGGATGGCTCTGGAAACATTTACCTGGCTGGGATCACGAACAGCTCATCAGGCATTGCTACAGCAGGCGCACATCAAACCACAATTGGTGGAAGCACGGATGGTTTCGTGGTCAAATTCACCGGTGGAGGAACCCGCATTTGGGCCACCTACCACGGCGGTAGCCTAGATGAAGGATCTCAGATTTCTTGTGCAACAGATATCAATGGCAACTTGGCTTTGGCTGGGGAAACCCGAAGCACCAACAACATGTCCACATCGGGTTCCTACCAACAATCCATCGGTGGCAACTACGATGCATGGATTGCCCGATTCACCAGTAGTGGCGTACGAAACTGGTCCACCTATCTGGGAGGTAGTGCTGCAGACCGAGGACGCTCGGTGGCATTCGATGGTAATGGAAATGTGGTTGTCACAGGTTGGACATCCAGCACATCCGGTATCGCAACAGCGGGTGCACACCAAACCACTTTCGGTGGTGGAACATCCGATGCCATGGTTGCCTCCTTCCAACCAAACGGAGCCATCAACTGGAGCACCTACAAGGGTGGCACAACTAGCGAACAAGGTTTTGCCCTCGCCATTGAGAACAGCGGAAAAATTTTCTTGCTCACCAACGGTCCTACCGCGATAGAATCGTTTGCTTCCAATGGAACCTATTTGACCATGGACAGCTACACAGGTCCGTTTTACGGAGCCCTTCTGAATATTTGCAGTGGAGGCAATGGAATTGTATTTGCATCCGGACAAGCGAACAACAACGCATTGGTAGAAAAATACCAAATCGGTTCCGTATCGGGATTGGTGTTCAACGATGCTAATCAGAACTGCATTCAAGAATCGGGAGAAGCTGTCGTACCAAATATGCGATTCACCGTACAACCCGGTAATCTTTTCGTGCAGTCCGATAACAATGGCCGCATTTCGATTTTATCCTTGCCCGACGGCAATTACACCATCTATCCTGACACCATCCAATCACCTTGGTTCTCCACTTGCGGCAATTCCATTGCATTCATTGTAACCAACGGCATTGGAATTATAACCCCTATAGGCATCAAGCCCAAAGATGCTTGCTCGGCACCTGATATCACCATTTATTCTCAAGTACTCCGTCCTTGCCTCAACAGCCAGAAGGTTCGAGTAAGCGCCTGTAACAAAAGTACCGCCACTGTGAATTTGGTACAAGCTTACGCGGATGTCGAGTTCGATCCAAACATCATTCCCGTATCATCCAGTTTGCCTTACATACAAACCGGATCCAATACATTTAGGTTTTTACTTGGAGACATCACTCCTGGAAACTGTGTCGACTTCAATGTATTCGTCGATGTGGATTGTAATGTCATTTCAGGTCAATCGCTCTGTATGGAAGCAAAGTTGTTTCCTGCCGACTCGTGTGCCATCGTGAATGCCATTTATCCAGGTACGCAAAATGGCCTGAACCTTTATGGTGGTGGCATCCCTTGCACCATGCCTTGGGATACATCCGCTATTTCCGTTAAAGGACTTTGTCAAAACGGAACTGTGTTTTTCGATGTGTTCAACTCCGCTGGCTCGAACGGCAACATGATGTGCTACTCACAGGTGCGCATTTACACCGACGGCATACTGACTCAAGTAGACTCGGTGATGTTGATGGGAGGTGGTGTTAAAAGCTATGCACTGCCCGGCACCGGACAAACCATGCGACTTGAAGTGGATCAACATCCACTCGCACCATTCTACAGCACACCATCCGTTACTGTTGAGTTATGTGGTGGTTCATCCAACTGGACACCCGGACTGGTGAACTCGCTGCCATCGAACGACGCCTCTCCAGCCACCGATATTTTTTGCGCCGTGGCAGATGAAGTATCGCCCACCTTTTCGAAAAAAGGATTCCCGCTGGGAGTTACCTCTGCAAACTTGATTTATCCGAACCGACAACTACAATACTTCATCGAGTTCGCCAACACATCAAACGACACTGCCTTCACCGCGGTAGTTCGTGATACCTTGGATCAATCATTGAATGCATTAACTGTAACTGCCGGAGGCTCGAGCCATCCATACCAGTTTCGTATTTACGGAAACAATATCCTTGAATGGAGATTCAACAACCTGAACCTGCCGCCTGCTGCCAATGGCGACAACAAGGCCTATGTGAGTTTTACAGTCGAGCAAAATCCCGACCTTCCAGACAATACCGTCATCAACAACAAGGCATTTGTTGCTTTCAATGCGGGTGCGTTTATCGGAACCAATTCTACTTTCCACACCGTAGGAAGACAATTGTTCAGCGTACAGGCCTGTCCTCCACCATCCATATCCGGTGTCAGCACCATTTGCCAGGGCGCCACTACCACTCTTACAGCTTCCCCCGGATATGCGTCGTACCAATGGAGTAATGGAGCCAATACTCCATCCATCATCGTTTCGACATCGGGCACTTATACGGTTACCGTGGTTGATTTCACAGGATGTAGCAACAGTGCATCCCGAACCGTAACCGTAAACAGCAACCCATCGCCCAGTATCACCGGAACATTCACCGTATGTTTCGGAAATGCCGCCACGCTGAACGCCTCCACTGGCTTTGCGTCTTATTTGTGGAGTGATGGATCTACAACATCATCCATCTCTACAACCACAAGCGGTGTTTACACAGTAACGGTTACCAACGGTTTCGGTTGTACCGGAACTGCGTCGCAAACGGCCACCATCAACCCTAAGCCAACACCATCCATCACTGGTGTGTTTGATGTATGCCAAGGCAACAGCGCATTATTGAACGCTACTCCGGGATTCACCTCATACTTATGGAGCAACGGCGCAACATCATCCTCGATCGGTCCTACTACCTCCGGAACATATACCGTAACTGTTACCAATAGCAGCGGATGCACCGGTGTGGCTCAACAAACCGTAACGGTTATTCCAACACCACAACCCTCCATCACTGGTAACAGCACAATATGCCAAGGGGAAACAGCTACCTTAACCGCCGCTGCGGGATTCAACTCTTATCTTTGGAGTAACGGCGCTTCAACCCAAACAATAAGCGTTACCACGGGTGGAACTTATACCGTAACCGTAACCAATAGCAGTGGCTGCACCGGAAGCAAATCGCAGGTGGTGCTGGTAAATCCAAGCCCTTCCCCAAGCATCTCAGGTGTTTTCTCTGCTTGCCAAGGTGCTGCAGCAACACTATCGGCCAATGCCGGTTTCAGCAGCTACAGTTGGAGCAACGGCGCCAATACCCAGACGATCAATCCGACAGTATCCGGTAATTACACCGTTACCGTTACCAATGCCAACGGTTGTTCTGGGTCTGTCAGTCAGTCGGTGAGCATCATACCCAGTCCAACACCAAACATTGCAGGCAACTTTAGCGTTTGCCAAGGTGCAGCAGCTACATTGACCGCATCTTCCGGCTTCGTGTCGTATTCTTGGAGTACGGGAGCAAATACGCAAACCATCAACCCAACGGTTGCAGGCATTTATACCGTTACTGTTACCAATGCTAATGGTTGCACCGGAACTGCATCGCAACAAGTAAACATCGGCGCTGCATCAACCAGCTCCGTATCGGTTCAACAATGTCCTGGCACCAGCTACACTTTGCCAAACGGACAAGTGGTGTCCACATCCGGCACTTACATCACCACGATCAGCGCAAGTAATGGATGCGACAGTGTAATAACGACGAATTTATCCTTTGTCGACAATCTTGCTCCCATAGTGGTTGCTTGTCCAAGTTCATTCACCTCATGCAATCCTGCTTCGTGGGCGCCACCTGTGTTCTCCGACAACTGTTCGTTCACGGTCAGCAGCAACTTCCAGCCGGGTGCAACGCTTCCGATTGGCAACACAACTATTACTTACACAGCCACAGATGCAGGTGGAAATGCCACATCTTGCAGTTTTGTTGTCACGGTTGTTGATTTCACAGTAGCCATCAACCAAACCAATGTATCATGCAATGGTGGCAGCAATGGTTCGGCATCCGCAGTAGCCACCGGTACCAGTGGAACTGTTTCCTACTTGTGGAGCAATGGAGCCACTTCGCAAACCATCAACAATCTTATTGCAGGCACTTATACGGTTACCGTAACCAATGGCAACTGCTCTCGTCAAGCCAGTGTGAACATTACGCAGCCAGGCGTATTCACAACCGCCATCACGCCAAACGGACCTACGGTGTTTTGTCAAGGTGGAAGCGTGACACTCACCGCATCCTCCGGCGCTTCATATCTGTGGAGCACGGGAGCCACTACCCAATCAATTGTGGTTGGAAATAGTGGTAGTTACTCGGTAACCGTGACCAATGCTTCAGGTTGTACCGCTATTGCTCCTCCTATAGCTGTTACCGTCAACCCCAATGTGAATGCTTCCGTATCCATCAGTTCCAATCCAAGTGGTGCCGTTACTGCAAACACCTCCATTACCTTTACGGCTGTTCCTGTAAATGGCGGCAGCACTCCCGTTTACCAGTGGAAAAAGAATGGTGTGAATGTTGGAACCAACAGCAGTACCTATGTGAACAATGCCTGGGTCAATAACGATGTGGTGCATTGCGCGATGACCAGTAACGCAAATTGTGTGATTGGTAGTCCCGCCACCTCAAATAACATCACCGTTAATGTAAATTTGGTTGCAGGTGCTCCAAAATATGTGGTTAGTGACAGCGTCACCAATTCGGTTTATTATTACGATTCCTTATTCGTCTTCATTTCCAGCAGTACCTTATCAACCAATATTCTCAATGGCAACACTAGCGTTGGTGATATAAATATTGCCGGAGGGTTTGGTTATGTGATGAACGGCCTGACACCCGGCAGAGCTTATCGCTCTTCTCAGGCCGGTACAGCTGCCTTACAATCACGCAATTTAAGATCCAACACTGGAGGGGTTTTGAATCCTGCTACGGGAATAATTGTACGCGGCGACACCTTGAATGTATTGGATAAAAAGGCCCGAGCTATATTCTATTATCTGACCTCTCAGGCATTTAACGGTGCGACAACCAACTACAACGCCATTGCCAGGAAAAACCTGGCCAGCCAGAATGCAAATGGCGAAGCCTTGGGATTTGACAACACCTATTTGTATGTACTTGAAAACGGTAACACCAAGGCCATTTACCGTTATCTGATCAACAGCACCACTGGAATCATAAGATCCCGCCCTTTGCAAACCGTTGCTGGCGCTCCACTGAACAACATACTTGGAATGGTTGTAGATGGAACCCGTGTGTTGGTTACCGACAATGGTGTAGACTCCGTTTATGTTTATTTGAAGTCGGCGTTGTATACCGGCAGCAACACTATTCCCCTAAATGCGATTGCGCAATATCCTTTGAGTACGCTAAATCTAACCTCTACTGGCATTGCATTGGCAAGCACCACTTCGTTATTGCGTGAACAAGCATCGATAGAACAACCCACTGATTTATTCGCTTGGCCCAACCCGACCTCTGGAGTCCTAAACATTAATTTGAAAGGCTTCGATGAAATCGCGGATGTGCGTCTAACGGTATTCGATCTAAATGGCCGTTTGGTAATTCAGCAAACCATAGCGGATCACAGCAGCATTTCTACCATTGATTTAACCGGCAACAAACCAGGCCTCTACGCCATTGTGGTGGAACAAGGTTGCACCAGAAAGACGGTGAGAGTGGTTGTGGATTAATTCGATTTTGAAGTAAGAGATTCTTATTGTCTACTACCTCTCCCTCTGAAATTCCTCCTCGGCGGGCGGCTTTGGTTGGATGGAGATGGTTTAGGCGCAGGGGTGGCCGTTGTGTCCATCGGAAAAGGATGGTCTTGTACGATTTCAATGTCTTTGCCAATCAACTTGCGAATAGCTTTCCATTCTTCGAGTTGCTCTTGGTCGCAGAATGAAATGGATTTACCAGACAATCCAGCGCGACCTGTGCGACCGATGCGGTGCACATAGGTCTCGGGTACCTCAGGCAAATCGCAGTTGAACACATAGGGTAGCTCGTCGATATCGATACCGCGTGCGGCGATGTCGGTGGCTACGAGGATTCGGATCTTGCCATCCTTGAAGTTGTTCAACGCATTCTGGCGTTGGTTCTGACTTTTGTTGCCGTGTATAGCTGCAGAGCTGATGCCAGCCTTTTGCAACATGCGCACCACTTTATCGGCACCATGTTTGGTTCGCGTGAACACCAACGCGTTTTTGATGGGCAACTCCTTCAACAGATGGATAAGGAGCTTCACCTTGTCGGCGCGGTTGGTGTAGTAGAGCGTTTGCTCGATTTTGTCGACGGTGGATGAAGGTGGCGTTACTTCAACCTTTACGGGATTGTGAAGCAAGGAATCGGCCAGCTTCTGAATCTCGAGTGGCATGGTTGCTGAGAAGAAGAGCGTTTGCTTGCGCGTTGGCAGCTTGGCGATGACTCTTTTCACATCGTTGATGAAGCCCATGTCGAGCATGCGGTCGGCCTCATCGAGAATGAAAATCTCCAGGTGAGATAAATCGATATAACCTTGTTGCATGAGATCCAGAAGTCGGCCGGGTGTGGCTACCAGAATGCCTGGATTTTTTCGCAGCGCATCCGTTTGTGGGTTTTGTGAAACGCCTCCGAAAATCACTGTATGACCTACATGCAAATGCCGTCCATAGGCGGTTAAGCTATCGTTGATTTGGATGGCGAGTTCGCGTGTTGGGGTAAGCACCAACGAACGAATACCGCGATGCGGAACTTTGCGCTCATGCAGCAACTGCAATACGGGAAGCGAGAAGGCGGCGGTTTTACCGGTGCCGGTTTGTGCACACCCAAGCAGGTCGCGTTTCTCGAGCACTTTTGGAATGGCTTGCGCTTGGATGGGAGTGGGTTTGGAATAGCCTTCGGCTTGAAGGGCATTCAGAATAGGTTCTATGAGACCTAGTTCAGGAAATGAATTCATGATGGTGAATGAATACTGCAAAAGCGTTGTAAAACTGAAGCAGCGGGATTTTAGAGGAAAACGGCCTACAACCAGCCGGGGTGTCATTGCGACGGTGCAAAGGTAGTGAATTTGAGGCCAGAAGTCAAATCGCTTGTCAATAGAAGGGAATACGGATGAAACGGATGAACACGGATTTGTATTCAAGTCGGGAATAAATCCGCGCAAATCAGCGAAATCGGTTAAATCTGTGTTCGCTTTCCAAAGGCAGGGAAACGGGTGAACCATCTAACTTCATAACCACATTTAGCCGTTTCCTGTATTATTTTTGCATTCCGAAATTTCAAATACGCCATACCATGTCAACTGGAAAAATCAATGTACAAACGGAAAACATCTTCCCGATCATCAAAAAGTTCCTTTACTCAGACCATGAGATCTTCCTAAGGGAGTTGGTGTCGAATGCCGTGGACGCCTCCCAAAAACTAAAAACCCTGGCCTCGGCAGGTGAGTTCCAAGGTGAGGCTGGAGAACTTTTCGTAGAAGTGAAAGTGGATAAGGATGCGAAAACCATCACCATATCCGACCGGGGTATCGGCATGACCGCAGAGGAAATCGACAAGTATATCAATCAGATCGCCTTTTCGGGCGCTGAAGAATTTGTGTCGAAGTACAAAGACAAAATGGACAATGCCGGCATCATTGGCCACTTCGGCTTGGGCTTCTACTCCTCATTCATGGTGTCCTCCAAAGTGGAAATCATCACTCGTTCCTTCCGCGAAAGCGAAGCTAAAAACGCTGTTAAATGGGAATGTGATGGCAGTCCGAATTATACCATCAGTGAGGCAAGCCGTGATGACCGGGGCACCGACATCATCATGCACATCGCAGAGGACTCATTGGAATTCCTCGACAACTACCGCATCGAAACCTTACTGAAAAAATATTGCCGCTTTCTGCCTGTCGATATCCGCTTCGACGGAAGGTCCATCAATAATACCAAGCCCGCATGGACACGCAAGCCTGCTGACTTAAACGAAGAAGATTATAAATCTTTTTACAAAGAGCTTTATCCTTTCTCCGAGGATCCGTTGTTCCACATTCACTTGAATGTGGATTATCCGTTTAACCTGACCGGTATTTTGTATTTTCCAAAACTGAAGAAAAACATCGAGGTACAGAAAAACAAGATAAATCTCTACTGCAACCAGGTATTTGTAACGGATTCGGTAGAGGGGATCGTGCCCGAGTTCCTGATGTTGATGCATGGTGTCATCGACTCTCCCGATATTCCTTTAAATGTGTCGAGGAGCTATTTGCAAAGCGATGCCAATGTGAAGAAGATCAGCTCGCACATCACCAAAAAAGTGGCCGACAAGCTGGAGGAAATCTTCAAGGAGAACCGGGCCGACCTGGAGTCGAAGTGGGATGACATTGGTGTGTTCATCAAGTACGGCATGATGTCGGAAGACAAGTTTTATGACCGTGCCCAGAAGTTTTGTCTATTGAAGAACACCGAGGGCAACTTCTTCACATTCGAAGAATACCGCAACAAAGTGTCAGCCTTGCAAACCGATAAAGACAATAAAGCTGTTTACATCTACGCATCCAATGAGATGGATCAGCATGCATTCATCGAAGCAGCCAAAAGTCGTGGCTACGATGTATTGCTCTTCGAAGGTCCGCTCGACTCCCATTTTTTAAATGCGATGGAGATGAAGTTGGAGAACACCGCTTTTGTGCGTGTGGACTCCGATACGGCCGACAAGCTCATCAACAAGGATGAAAAGCCTGTCTCTTTGCTGAACACCGAACAAGAAGATGCTATCAAAAAAATTGCCGAACAAACTGTACCTGCTGAACAATATTCCGTTGTATTGGAACCCATGCAGCCTACCGACGCGCCAGTTACCATCACTCGACCCGAGTTCATGCGTCGCATGAAAGAGATGGCTTCGGTTGGCGGTGGCTACGATTTCATGGGTGGCATGAAAGAAAACTTCAATGTGATTGTAAATACGAATCACCCATTGATGAGTCGAATACTTGGCGAAACGGATGCATCGGCGCAAGCCAACAAAATGAAGCAGGCTGTGGATTTGGCCCTGTTATCTCAAGGGCTTTTGAAAGGCGAGGAACTGTCGAAGTTTATTAAAAAGTCTGTCGAATTGCTATGAAGAAAAAGTGACAAGTGGAAAGTGACAAGTGACAAGTTGGTTGTTGTAATGGGATTAATTGCCTCTGCTTGATACATGTCAAGAAAAAGTGACAAGTGGAAAGTGACAAGTTGGTTGTTGTAATGAGATTAATTGCCTCTGCTTGATACATGTAACTTGTAACATGTCACTTGTAACTACTATTTTCTGAATCCGTTCGAAAACCTACTGACCTTGTTATTCAACTTAACTTGATCAAAGTATCGACCCAGATTCAAGAGCAAGCTGATGCTTTGAGTGGACGGCCCTGCATTGTCACCTGCAAAAAACCGACTATACCTTATGGTAAATGAAGGACCGAATACAAATCCTCTCACTCCAATGGTTGCAACTGGTCCACCCGACCATTTGTCTTTGAACAGCCGGTACGCATATCCTCCACCGAAAAACCATCCTAGGTCGTTGTAAAAATCCTTGGATGCATTATGACCGAAATTCAATTCGGTCAACAAAGGTAAATCGGCATAAATGAATGCGCTATCATCCACGGAAGTGGAAACATGATAGCCTCCTTTTAATTCAGACCCGATTGAAAATGAGAAATCGGATTTTGACTTGGTCAGACTAAGGGATGGATTATAAACCAATCCAAATACCGGCTCACTGCTTTTGTCGATTACATAAAACGCAGCGGCTGCTCCGGCTGAGTGTTTGATTTGTTGAATTAAAACAAAAGGGGTATTCATGGATCCTTTCCGCTTAGGTGTTGGGTTTTGAGCCAGCACCATGACATCTGTAAGTGAAAAAAGCATAAGGAGTGTCCATGCTATTCGAGATTGGATAGCCATTCGTCTCATATTAGTTAGGATTTGCTTCATCAACTCATAAAACGGTTGCGCGAACGAGCTTATTGTAATAAGGCATACACGCATTTAGCAAGGGTTCCAACCTTGTCTCAACTGTTAAAGGTTTCTCCACATAGGCTCCAAAGCCCGTGGAGGCGTGTACATTTTTATACCAATGTTTAGCCCATATTCCGTCTTCAGGCCGAGGGCCCGCATCCCATTGCAGCATCTCTTTGTAAAAAGGAATTCCGATTCGCTGGCAGAGCCGAATTAGATATTTTTCCGGATGCTGAATAATAGCATTTGAATCGGCAACCCATGTTTCGGCTCCCATTTGAACTAACTGATCTAGCAATTCAGCCTGTGCGTGAAACCCGACATCTAACAATGTAGGGTTTGGAATTTCCTTTGCGAACGATGTGATAACCTGTGCAGGATGTCTAGTCAAGATTAGATTCACTGTATTTAACATGAAACTCCGATCGAGATCACCTAAATGATGACCCATGTTCTTGAAAAAGACGACAGGTTTTTCATGCGCACCCATCATCATCTCCACTACCTTTTGACCATCACATTCCATATTGGACATGACCTCTTCGGCACCCGGGTGATATTCTTTAGCCTGTGTGGTTTTCAAATAATATCCATACAGTGGTTCGTCATAAACCCTCGTATCGGGTCGTTGGGCAAAAGAGTACATGAGCGCCGTTGAAATGTTTCGTGGACCCGACCAAAGGCATATTCTCTTGCATGTTGTGTCTGCCATTTTTAAAACGGGCTTTTACTTGCATTCAAAACATTTCTGATCTCGTTTTCTACCGCCTCACTGTATAGCAAACTCAACCTTTCCGTCAGCTTACCAGGCATCCCGTTTCCAATGGTTCGACCATCGATTTTAACTACCGGGGTAAGTCCACCGAATGTTCCAGTAACGAAAGCCTCGTCGGCACCATAGACATCAAAAAGTGAAAATTCCTTTTCGAGACAAGTGATTGCATTTTGTCGCGCACAATCGATGACCTTGGCACGCGTAATTCCGTTCATGCAGTATTTTCCGGTGGATGTCCACAACTCGCCGTTTTTACAAATAAAGAAATTCGTAGAGTTGCAAGTAGCCACAAATCCATTCACATCCAACATGAGAGCCTCATCGGCTCCAGCCTCGATGGCTTGAATGAGTGCTTGCACTTCATGCAATTTGCTGTGGCAATTCAAACGCGGGTCGAGATAATCGGGAGCACCCCTCCGGATGGTGGATGTAAATAAAACAATTCCCTGTTGTTTGACCTGTGTAGATGCTTTCTTGTATTCGGGAATAATCACCACATTAGGACCACTCACCAACAGTCGTGGATCTTGGGATGGTGTTTTCTTAAAGCCTCGGGTAATCATACACCGAACATGGACGCCATCGTGCATTTGATTAGCTGCTAAAGTTTGACGAATGCGATCATAAAGCTCCGCTTTGGTCATTCCCATTGAAATGCCTACCGCAGCAGCAGCATTCCACAGTCGATTCAAATGGTCGGAAAGAAAAACCAGTACCCCACTCTTCAGTCGTACGGCCTCCCAAATACCATCACCAATCAAATAACCGCTGTCGAATACCGAAATCTTGGCCTGATCGCGATGAATCAGCTCTCCATTGATGTGAATCAGGATATTGTTGTTTCGAGGGTCATCCTCGGAAATATGTGTTCCACTAATCATCCGACTAAAATAGTGAATATGAAAGCGTGAGTTTAAATTCCTATGACTTCAATGACCAAACGAATGCAAAATCAATAATAGCCGCTCGAACGCTTGTACCGATCTAATTCTAAAAAATAAACGATTAATACATAGCTAGTGACACCATTCAGAGGCCTTTTTTGTATCTTTATGGAAATTTAATGAAGTCATAAACAATTAAAAAACATGTCATTAGAAAACAAATCATTAGATCTCTCTGGAAAAATAATCCAGATCCTTCCAATGGAATCCGGTGAGGGAAGGACCGGTCAACAATGGAAAAAACAGTATTTTGTCATTGAGTACATGGATGGCAACTACCCTAAAAAGGTGTGCATCATGTTGTGGGGCGACAAAACCGATATCTTGAAATCGGTTCAGGTCGGCTCTGATGTCAAAGTATCATTCAATGTTGAATCACGCGAGTATAACGGCCGTTGGTATACCGATATCAAGGCTTGGAGAGTTGAAAGAACAGGTTCTGATGCAGGCATGTCTGCGGGACAACCAGCTCCGGCGGGATCCTTCACTCCGAACAATAATGGTGCGGAAAGCGATCTTCCGTTCTGACAAGGATTGTCAAATATTCCATAATTTTGAGAGGGATGGCGTAAGTCATCCCTCTTGCTTTAAATACCAAACCTACCGAATCATGAAAAAATCCATTTTATTGCTTTGCTTCCTGTTATTCAAATTTATTGCCGTTGCCGATGAAGGGATGTGGCTTCCCATTTTCTTAAAGCAATTGAATGAAGCCGACATGAAAGCCAAAGGCATGCGTGTTTCAGCTGATGACATTTATAGTGTGAACAATTCGAGCATGAAGGATGCAGTAGTTTTATTCGGTGGTGGGTGTACCGGAGAAATTATTTCCGACAAAGGGCTACTGCTTACCAACCACCATTGTGGATTCTCCCAAATACAATCTCATAGCTCACTTGAAAACGACTACTTGAAATTTGGTTTTTGGGCCATGAAACAAGAGCAAGAGTTGGCATGCCCCGGACTTACAGCAACATTTATCATCCGAATAGAAGATGTTACAAAGGATGTGCTTTCTGGCGTAAGCAACGAAACCTCAGAATCGGATCGGGATAAAAAAATCAAGGAGGCGATTGCATCCATTGAAAAAAAATCGGTGGAAGGAACCCATTTTGGAGCCTCCGTCCGCCCCTTTTTCAACGGTAACCAGTATTACCTTTTCGTTACCGAAACATTCAAAGATGTGCGCATGGTAGGTGCACCGCCATCATCCATCGGAAAATTTGGTGGCGATACCGACAACTGGATGTGGCCGCGACATACGGGCGACTTCGCGCTCTTCCGCGTTTATGCCGGACCAGACAATAAACCTGCCGAATATTCCAAGGACAATGTCCCATTCAAACCACGCCACTTCTTCCCTATTTCCCTTAAAGGGGTTCAACCCGGTGATTTCACCATGGTATATGGATTCCCAGGAAGAACCACGCAGTACATACCATCATTTGCTGTTAAGAATACCATGGAGGTAAACAATCCGGCAAGGATCGCCATACGAACTGCCCGACTGAATATCATCGATGCCGCCATGCGCTCCAGCGACAAGCTCAGAATACAATATGCAGCCAAACAAGCTAACATTGCCAACGCTTGGAAAAAATGGCAAGGAGAGCAAAAGGGATTGACACGACTGAACACCATCCAATCGAAACAAGCTTATGAACGCACATTCCAAGAATGGGCCATTCGTAACAACAAAAGCGATTACCGGTCGTTGCTGGATGCGATGCGTAAAAACTATGAGGAGCTTGCACCCTTTTCTAAAGCCATAGATTATGTGAATGAGGCCGCATTTGGCGTAGAGATGCTTCGATATGCTGCCGCATTCAACAAGCTGGAGTCGTTGTCGAATGCCATGCCATTGGATGAAAAAGCAATTGCTGCTGAGGCCGAGAAGCTGCTTTCAAATGCTGGAGGGTTTTTTAAGGACTTTGATGCCGCAACAGACCAAAAACTTTTTGAAGCCATGATGTCTCTTTACTGGAACGATATGGATGCAATATATTACACAGACGAACTGATTCGTATTCATTCCAAGCACAAGGGTAATTTCGCAGAGGCTGGTGCGGTGATATATCAAAAGAGCATATTCGCAGATTCTTTACGGCTACAATCCTTTTTGAAGGATTTCAATTCGAAGAAACTGAAAAAGCTGAAATCAGATCCCGCCTATGTATTGGCAATTTCGTTCCGCGAAATGTTTAAATCAAAATTGGAATCTCCAGCAGGAAAAATCAATGCAGAATTGACTACATTGAATAGAAAGTATATGGCTGCACAAATGGAAATGGAACCTGAAAAAAGATTTTATCCTGATGCCAATTCTACATTGCGTGTAGCTTATGGTCAGGTTAATGGCTATGAAGCTGCTGATGCGAGATACTACAATCACATGACCTCCATCGAAGGAATCATGCAAAAGGAAAACCCATCGATAGAGGAGTTTGAAGTCCCTAAAAAACTCAAAGACCTCTACTTTTCTCGCGATTTTGGCGATTATGCGGTCAATGGCACATTACCCGTTGCGTTCGTTGCCTCAAACCACACCACAGGAGGAAACTCGGGAAGTCCGGTACTGAATGCAAATGGCGAACTGATCGGTACTAATTTCGACCGTGTTTGGGAAGGCACCATGAGTGATATTGACTTTGACCCTGAGAAGTGTAGAAACATCTCACTGGATATCCGATTCACCCTTTTTGTTATCGATAAGTTTGCCGGATGCCGAAGGCTGATTGAAGAAATGCGAATTGTGAAATGATATCAAAACATCATTGTCCAATCCACACAAAAGATCGAGTGTAAAATTGTTTCCCAAGCTGCACTCGTATCAGGTAATTTCCATTTGGCAGATTGGATAATGATGTGGTGAAACCAATATCGTTTCCAACAATTCCAGACTGTACAGTCTGGCCATGTTGATTTACCAACTGCCATGCAGCACTTGTCAATTCGTTGAATCGAACGATCAATGAACCATGGCTCAATTGGTGATGAAATGGAGAGGGCTCTTGTGTTTGATTGGACAAACCCGTTGTGCTTCCGAAATAGTAATACGCGGTATTATTACCTGTTCCGGAGTTGGGAACCCCCAAGGTATCCGTTAGTACATTATAAAAAATGTCAGCAGGGTTGCTAAGTCCCGTTGTCACCACAGCAGTTGATGCAGTGAAGTCATTATTGAATCTGGTGATTTTACTCGTAGTTGACCACGAGGAAACATAGTAGTTTCCTGCATTGTCTTTGGTGATTCCATCGCAACTCCCCAAGTTGGTAGTTGCAAGTGTCGAAACAGTTCCTGTTGACAAATCAACAGCCTTTATAGGCGCGTTAGATCCCCAGTTCACATAAACACAACGGTTGTTGGCATCATCGAAAACGATTCCGTTTGGTGATGCCGATCCCGTATTGGATACGAAAACCGAATAGGTTCGATTGGATGTATTAAACCGATAAATACGCTTAGTGGAAAAGTCCGTTATATATAGGTTACCTGAATTATCGTGTGTAATACCATTCAGGAAAGAAGCTCCAAGATTGATATTGAAAACCAGGGTCGCCGTTTGAATTTCATAAGCCTTCAATGTGCTTCCATCGCAAGCATAAAGCGTGTCTCCGACTATTTCCAATCCATGTGGTCCTGATGGTATACCCGTAGCAAACACCGCCAAAGCACCTGTGGCACTATTGCGCGTCAGAATTTGTCCGTTGCCGTTGTTGGATATGAACCAACGGTTATTGGCATAATCAAACTCAACGCTCTCGGGACTGCTATAAGATTGTGCTACAACAGCAGTAGACAGAAACGATATCAGGCAAGCAAGGCAGAAAATGTTTCTAATGGAAGTTGACAGCATGTTTTTTATATACTAAATGTAATTATTCCCAACCTTCATTCGAATAAGGAGGATCCTTTTTGCCATTAATGCCTCTTGGGAATAAAGTTTTGTAAATCTCTCCAAAAAATATCCTGAACCTGAAAGTATATACAGGAGAGTTGAATGACTGCTCCACCTTGTTGTTATTCAAAATACCAACACGGTAACCTAGTCCAGCGCTGACTCCCAGCCATCGGATAAATCTATAGGTACCCATGGCGCCAACCACTGTTACCAATACAGTACCTTCATCCGTTCGCTTCTCTTTTAAAATGCCTTTACTATCCAAGTCATAATATTGAAAATAGGAGCTACCTAACCCTACAAAAAGCGGACTGGAAATTTGCCATCTCTTTGAATGGTATAATACATACTCCGCATTAGCGGAAAAATAATCAAGCGACAATTTTGAAGGGACAATGGAATCTTTGCCTGATCGTTCGTTTATAACAGATTTCTCAATGACGATATCGGAAACCAAAAGTCCATAGCCAATTCCCAACTTCAACTTTTTTTTGAAGTCGAGGCCCAACCTGATTTCATTGGTTACGGCCGGTTTGCCATCCACAAACGAACCGGTATTGTCCAAAGTGATGAAAAATTTTGGCTTGCCCTTGAAACCAACAAGTGGTGTATCGGCAGGAAACACCATGCCATCGTTGCCTGCAAAAGAGCTGCATGACAAAGCCACTAAACATGTTACAAGGATCAATCGCATGGCGCTAAAATAGTCAAGTATATGCACTCGTTTGTGATAAATCCCATTCACATAAAAGAAAGAGCCCCGAAAATTTCTTCTCGGGGCTCTTTGAATTATCTTCAAATACTGGATTTATCATCCTCGGGTCTGTTCGATTCCGGTGTTTCGGAGTAAGGAACGGTTTGAGGAATGTAGTCTTCCTTGGCACCAGGCTTGGAGTAATCGTATGCCCAACGATGAACTGTTGGAACAGGTCCTGGCCAGTTGCCATGCACATGCTCCACTGGAGCCGTCCATTCGAGCGTATTGGATTTCCACGGATTCTGTTCAGCAGGTTTACCTTTGTAAATGCTGTAGAAGAAATTGATGGCGAAAATGACCTGAGCAACTCCAGCTATCAAAGCGAACACGGTGATAAGTTCGTTGATGTTTACCAAAGAGTCAAAGCCCTCGTATGCAGTATTGGCATAATAACGACGGGGAACCCCGGCCAAGCCAATGAAGTGCATTGGGAAGAACACCGCGTAAACACATATAATGGTCAACCAGAAGTGAACATATCCGAGCGTCTTGTTCATCATTCGTCCAAACATGCGAGGGAACCAATGATACACTCCTGCAAACATTCCGAAAATAGCAGAGCTTCCCATTACAATGTGGAAGTGCGCTACAACAAAATAGGTATCGTGCAGATTGATATCAAGTGCGGAGTCTCCAAGAATAATACCAGTAAGTCCTCCCGTGATGAAGAATGAAACAAGTCCGATGGCGAATAGCATGGCAGGAGATAGCACAATATTCGCTTTCCAAAGTGTGGCTATGTAGTTGAAAACCTTTACTGCTGAAGGAATCGCTACAAGCAGTGTGGTAAATACGAACACCGATCCAAGGAATGGATTCATTCCCGTAACGAACATGTGGTGACCCCAAACGATGAATGAAAGGAAAGCGATTACCAACATGGAACCAACCATTGCTTTGTATCCGAAGATCGGCTTACGGGCCATGGTTGAGATAACCTCAGATGCCAATCCCAGTGCGGGAAGCAATACGATATATACCTCTGGGTGTCCTAAGAACCAGAACAAGTGCTGGTAAAGAATAGGGCTACCACCTGAGTGCTCCAATGGCACACCGCCGATAAAGATGTCGGAGAGGTAGAAGCTGGTTCCCATGCTTCGGTCGAATACAAGCAGCAAAGCCGCTGCAACGAGCACTGGGAAAGAAAGGATACCCAAGATAGCCGTGATAAAGAATGCCCATACGGTCAATGGCAAACGGGTCATCGACATTCCTTTGGTGCGAAGGTTAATTACCGTTGCCACATAGTTGATACCTCCCAACAGGGCAGACACGATGAACAATACCATAGAGACCAACCAAAGGGTCATACCCAATCCGGAACCTGGAATGGCTTGTGGTAATGCAGATAATGGAGGATAAACCGTCCAACCTCCGGATGCAGGTCCGGCCTCAACAAATAAGGAGCCAAACATCACAAGAGAAGAGGCAGCGAAGAACCAGAACGAAAGCATGTTCAGGAAACCTGAAGCCATATCACGGGCACCCACCTGCAATGGAATCAGCAGGTTACTGAATGTACCTGACAACCCTCCGGTTAACACCATGAAAACCATGATCGTACCGTGTATGGTTACCAAAGCCAGATAAAATCCGGGATCCAATTTTCCGTCCTTCCCCCATTTGCCAATCAGGTTTTCCAAGATTGGAAAAGACTCATTGGGCCAAGCCAGCTGGAGTCGGAAAATCATGGACATACCCATGGCAAGGAATGCCATGAAGATGGCCGTAATCAGGAACTGCTTGGAAATCATCTTGTGATCAGTACTGAACACATACTTGGTCCAGAACGTCTCTTTGTGATGATGGTCGTGGTGGCCGTGATCATGATGATCTACTGCATGGGCTGAGTGCGTCGTGTCTTTAACTTCCATCTTGGTATATGGTTATTCGGGTGTTTTTTCTATTCGTATTTCGCTCCAATATATAACAAACGAAACATTACATTTTGTTTGCGGGGGCCGATGTTTGAACCACCTCGGCTGTTGCCGGAGCTGGTGCGGCTGGCTCCCTTACAGGGATGGCTGGCTTTTCGCCTTTCAACCAAGCATCGAAAGCAGTCCTGTCTTCTTCAATCACCACCTTCATTTTCATGTTGTAGTGCGCTACACCACAGATTTTGTTGCAGAGTAGCACATAATCAAACTTGTCGTTGGAGGTGATTTTACGCATTTCGGCCGTACTGATGGTGGGAACCATGTAAAACGAGGTGTTCATACCTGGCACGCAGTTCATCTGTGTTCTGAAGTGTGGGAAATAGGCTGAGTGGATTACATCCCTGGAATTGAATTGGAATTCAACTGGCACATCCTTGGGCAAACGCATTTCGTTGCCTTTGGTGATGATATCATCGGCGGAAGCCGGATCGCTATAATCAACACCCAATGGATTATCGTCCGAAATCAATTTGTAGAAACTGCGGCCAAGCTTGTTGTCTGGACCGGAGTATCGAGTGATCCAATTGAACTGGTATCCGTAAACCTGCACCTTCATGCCATCCTTTGGATGATACAAAGTCATTTTGTTCCATTCACGAAGTCCGGTTACAATCAATGCGGATAATACAATGGTAGGCACAACGGTCCAAATGATTTCAAGTTTGTGGTTGTCGGGATAGAAGAGTGCACGACGGTTGTTGTCGTTCTTGTATTTGTAAACAAACCAGAACAGGGCGATTTGTGTGATCACAAATACGATTCCGATAACGGCGAAGTTGATGTTCAAAAGAAAGTCTGTGGCCTTGCCGTGCTCAGAGGCTGATTCAGGGAGCATGAATGGCTGGTACTTGATGGTCATATAGATCATCAATACCAAACCAACGACCATGAAGGCCATCATACCAAGTGCGTTGCCCCTATCGGCCCGCTTTTGCTCCTCTTCTTCGTTCTCTCCGGAAAGTACGGATGCAAGCTGCGCCACATTCATAAGCCTTACCACAACGAGTATGCCCAGAATCATGGCTATTATCATCAGCGTGTTCATGTATAGTTATTGTTTGCTAGGTTGCTAAATAGGGTTTGGTTGAATCTGTTAAATATTGTGGTGTAAGCTCTCCTGCAGCAATGGATGCTTTTCGCGAAGCAATGGAGATTTGGAAAGGGCGTTTTGTACGACATACATGAACAGACCCAGGAATCCGATGGTAGTACCTATCTCCATCCAACCGATGTGCCATTGTTCCTTAACTACACCAGGGGTCACCATCAGGAACACATCAATCCAGTGTCCGATGAAGAGCACAACCGACACAGACATGAGCAAGTTGATTTTTCGCTTGGCGTCACGCGTCATAAGTACAAGGAATGGAGCGATAAAGTTGATGAGGAAGTTGGCGATGAACAATTCGCGGTAGTGATCGAATCGAACCATGAAGTAGGTTACTTCTTCGGGGATGTTCGCATACCAAATAAGCATGAACTGTGCAAACCACAGATAGGTCCAGAAAATACTGAAGGCAAACATGAATTTACCTGCATCATGCAAATGGTGTTCGGTAATAAATGGCATGTTGCCCTTTTTTACCAAATAAGCTAAGGTGAAATTCATCACGGCAAGTGCGCTGATGAACATTCCAGCAAAGGTGTACCATCCGAACAAGGTGGAGAACCAGTGGGTATCGATAGACATGATGAAGTCCCATGCAGAGGTGGAAGAGGTAACTGCAAAGGCAACCAGGAACCAAATTGCAAGCTTCTTTGCTTTGAAGTAATTGTGTGTGCCACCTTCGAGGTCCTCTTGCTTGGAGTACTTGCGCAACATGTGAGCGCAACCAATCCAGATGGCGAAATAGGCCAACATGCGGATGGTGAAGAAAGGAAGGTTGAGGTATCCGGCCTTGCCAGCGATGATATAATCATATTCGGCGGAAGCAGGGTCGTAAAGCTCCTCGTGCAACCAGTGGTAGAGGTAATGACCTCCATTGTGAGCGGCCACATAGTTGCCGAAGAACACCACTAACATGGCTACTGCGGCAAATGGCAGAAATGTAGTCATAGCCTCAAGGATCCTCTTGAGCACAACCGACCATCCTACCTCGGCGGCATACTGCACGGAGAGGAAGAAGGTGGCCGCAAGGGAGATGGCCATGAAGTAAAAAGTGTTATGCAACAAGTTCGACCAAGCCTGATGGCTGTGAGTGGCGAATGCGGCAATGACCGAAATGAGACCCAAGGCCATCATCACAAAAGTGATCGTCTTGCTCTTCTGGGTGAAAGTGTAATTCATATCAGGTTCGGTTGGATGTGTATCGTTGACCGTTTGAGATTATTTCTTGGTTGTATCTGCGGGGGCTGCTGAAGCGTTAGCAGGTTGTGGGCCTTTCTTGGCCAATTCATGAACATACATGGTGATTTTCCAACGCTCTTCGGGGTTGATCTGGGAAGCATGAGGGCCCATCAAGTTCAATCCGTAGGTTATGGTGTGGAAAATCTTACCGTCTGTTAAGTCACGCATGTTTCCTCCACGCGAAGAAACGCCTGAAGAATACGAGGGTGGCTTCAATTGCGCTGCAATACCCGATACCGTGCCATCACCTTGACCGGTTTCGCCATGGCAATGCATACAGAAAGTGTTATAGAGTCGCTTACCTTCAGCGAGGTTTTTTTCGTTGGCCTCGATTGGGTTTTTCAAGTCGCGACTGGCCGCCTCATAGCCTTCCTTACCATCGGGGTAAGTGAAGAAAGCATAGTCACGGGGCACCGACCCGCTTACGGGAATCATGGCGGACATGCTATCTGGACTGAGTGGGTTCACGGAATAGGCTTTGAAGGCCGGTGTACGGTACATGTCTGGCATGAATTCATAACCGGGCTTGGAGGGATCCTTTGAACAGGATGACATCGTCAAGGATGTTCCAACCAGTAGGATTCCTGCGAGCAGCCGTGGAGTGGTGAGTTTCATCTCGGTGTGTTCGGTTGTTGGATTAAGGTCTTAGTCTTTTACATAAATGGCTCCAGCCTCTTTCATAGCGGCGTGGGCTGCTGCTTTGCCTGCATCGTCTTTAACCTCGATGCACATCACAAAGCGGTCGTCGGCCATACGGTCGTCAATGACATGTGGCTCTACTCCCGGAAGCAGCTTGCTGCGAAGGAAGAAAGTCAAGGCCATTCCATGGGCCGCACACAACACCGTCATTTCGAAAGTGACCGGAATGAACGCGGGCAGGTTTTTATAGAGCGCGAAGTTGGGTTTGCCTCCAATATCCATCGGCCAGTCGAAGATGTTCATGTACCACATCATCAACAAAGCAAGTGATGTTCCTGTGCAACCGAACATGAATGCGGCCATGGAAATTCGTGTACGCTTCAACCCCAATGCATGGTCCAAACCGTGGATGGGGAAAGGAGATATTACATCCTTTACCTTGAAGTTTTTCTCTTTCAATTTGGGTATGGCGGCGAGGACTACATCGTCGTCGTCAAACACGCCGTATGCCATTTTAGTGTCCATGGTGGTGTGCTCCTTTCTTTTTAGCCTGGGAACTGGATGACTTGATTATGGTTTTCAATTCGCTCATGGCGATAACCGGGAAGAATCTTGTAAACAAAAGGAACGGAACGAAGAACAATCCCAAGGATCCAATGAAGATACCAACCTCGACCCAAGTGGGTGAGTACATGGTCCAACTGGAAGGGATGTAATCGCGGTGCAATGAGGTAACAATAATCACGAAACGCTCGAACCACATACCGATATTCACGAAAATGGAGATGAAGAATGTTGCGAACAAACTGGTGCGAAGCTTATGCGACCAGAACAACTGTGGCGTAATCACATTGCAAGTCATCATACTCCAGTAAGCCCACCAATATGGACCGGTTGCACGATTGATAAATGCATATTGCTCATACTCTACTCCAGAATACCAAGCGATGAAGAACTCTGTCAAATAGGCAACACCTACAATGGAACCGGTCAACAATATGATTCGGTTCATCATATCGATGTGGTAAATGGTGATGTAATTTTCGAGGTTGAGCACCTTACGGGTGATGATCAACAGGGTTTGCACCATGGCGAAGCCGGAAAAAATCGCACCTGCAACGAAGTAAGGAGGGAAGATGGTGGTGTGCCATCCAGGAATCACGGAAGTGGCAAAGTCCATGGATACCACCGAGTGTACTGAAAGTACGAGAGGAGTAGACAACCCAGCAAGTACGAGGGAAACCTCCTCGAAGCGCTGCCAGTTCTTGGCAGTACCAGTCCAACCGAATGAAAGAATCGTATACCAAAACTTGCGGGCCTTGGTCTTCGCGCGATCACGGACAACAGCGAAATCAGGAATCAAACCGGTGTACCAGAACACGAGGGATACAGAGAAGTAAGTAGAGATCGCGAATACATCCCATACAAGTGGCGAATTGAAGTTAACCCACAACGAACCAAACTGGTTGGGAAGTGGAAGAGGCCAATAAGCAACCCAAGGACGACCCATGTGCGACACGATGAAAGAGGCGGCACAGATTACAGCGAAGATGGTCATGGCTTCCGCTGAACGGTTGATGGAAAGTCTCCATTTCTGACGGAATAAAAGTAAGATCGCGGAAATCAGGGTTCCGGCGTGACCGATACCCACCCACCAAACGAAGTTGGTGATATCCCAAGCCCAACCTACGGTCTTGTTAATACCCCAAACGCCCAATCCGGTTCCGACAGTGTAGCTCACTGCGATAATCCACCATAATAATGCGAGGCAAGAAAGGCCGAAGGCAATCTTCCAATACTTATTGGCCTTCCCCTCTATGGGCCTGCACACGTCCTCGGTGATGTCGTGGGCGGTTTTGTCGCCTGTAATAAGCGCTTCCCTTAATTCTGATTCGTAGTGCATATGGTTATTTGTCTGTGTCGAATTAAATGATGGTTTTATGCTTTGCCCGTTTCCTTGTTACGAACCTTGGTTTGGTAGTAAATGGATGGCTGTACATTCAGTTCTTCCAATACATGGTATGCTCTTGGGTCTTTCGATTGGGACGAAAGGCGGCTTTCCTTGTCGTTGAAATCACCGAAGGTGATGGCGTGTGTGGGGCAAGCTTGTGCACATGCGGTTGTGATTTCTCCATCGGCAGGACGACGACCGGCTTTCTTGGCTTCCAACTTGCCGTACTGGATGCGCTGAACGCACATGGTGCATTTCTCCATGACACCGCGAGATCGCACAATCACATCAGGATTCAATACCATACGACCCATCTCGTTGTTCATATTGAAATCGAATTGGTCGTTTTCGGAGTACTTGAACCAGTTGAAACGACGAACCTTATAAGGACAGTTGTTTGCGCAATAACGAGTTCCGACGCAACGGTTGTAAGCCATCATGTTCAAACCTTCGGAGCTGTGGGTTGTGGCAGCAACCGGACATACCGTCTCACATGGAGCATGGTTGCAATGCTGACATAACATCGGTTGGAAAACCACTTCCGGATTTTCAGAAGGAGCTTCCATATCGGCTAACATCGACATTTTGCCAACCCCTTGTTCCTTGGCTACGGCCTTGGTCATATCGGATGTGTAATAGCGGTCGATACGAATCCAATGCATTTCGCGGGAGTTGTTAACCTCTTCCTTACCAACGACCGGAACATTATTCTCAACCTGACAGGCAATCACACAAGATCCGCAGCCGATACAGGAGTTAAGATCGATAGACATGCCCCAGAAATGGTTCGGCTTGTCGTGACCAGGATTCTTTTCAGTAGCCCACAAATCCACTTCGGTTGCCTTCATCTTGCCCTTGTAAGTTTCGAGCATGATATCAGGATTGCCTGATTTGGGATCTTTTAAGTATTGATCGAGATTGGTTTCCTTGACGATGTTCCTGCCCATCAAAGTATGGTGAGTCTGGGTGGCAGCAAGTACATGATCCTCGTCAACGGTCTTATTCAAAGAAGCGCCCGATGCCATATAATGTATGGAACCGCCATTGAGCGTAGCCAATGTATACGCATTGAATCCAATATTGTCTGCGGCCTTGCCTGCCGAAGTGCGACCATATCCGAGTGCAATAGCAACGGTGTTGTCGGCTACTCCTGGTTGTAGGTATACTGGACCCTTGATGGATTTGTTGCCAACTTTCAATTCAACAACATTCCCTTGTTTGAGTCCTTTGGATGCCGCGAAAGCGGGAGCCATTGCTACATAGTTATCCCAGCAAACCTTGGAAATAGGATCTGGCAATTCTTGCAACCATGGATTGTTGGCTTGAGAGCCATTACCCAAACCGGTCTTCTCATAAATGACTACATCCAAGCCATCGGCCTTTGAGCCAGAGATGGCAGAGGCGGCGCCTTGGGCGTTACCAGCAAACACGGCTACTGCTGCAGTAGCTGCGGTTTCGAATACACCGTCCTGTAAACACTTCGTCCAAAAGGCTTCGTTGGATGAAATCCCTGTTTGACGAGCATACATGGCGGTCTTCCAATAATTCTGGAGGTATCCGTAGTAATCTGCTTGAGCTGCACCCGACCACTTCACCAATGAATCCTGCATTTGGCGGGTGTTGTATAGTTTGCGAATAACAGGCTGTGCCAAACTGTAGATGCCTGTCACTGGCTCTGCATCGTTCCATGATTCCAAGAAATGGTTATCGGGAAGCATGAAGGTGCATTGCTTGGCGGTCTCATCCTCGTAGCAAGAGAAAGAAACAGAAGTTCCAACCTTTTTGAGTCCGGCATTGAATGCGGCTGCATCAGGATAGGAATATGATGGATTGGCATTGTTGATCAACAACACACCAACATTACCAGCGTTCATATCGGCAATAAGGGCAGCCATTTTCTGGTCGTCACCTTGACGCAAGTTCGAATGAAGATCGATGCGTATAGTATTACCGTAGTTGCCCAACATATTATTGATGCCGTTCACCAAAGTCTGTACATTCACATCGTTGGTGCCGCATATCACAATCGATTTGCCTTTGTTGGACCAAAGTGCTTTGGCCGCCTTGGCAACACCTGCATCAGCAGATGTTTTGGCTGTACCGGCAGCAGATTGTCCCGCTAGAGAGGCAACCTGGTTATATAAGGCAACAACGGTTGATGCCATTTCAGATGGACGCACTTTGAAACGGTGATCGGCATTGGAGCCGGTTACAGTCATTGTGGATTCGAAATGGTAATGCCTCGACATTTCCTTTTTGCCGAAAAGCTTTCTTGTGGATGCGTACTGGCGTGCATGCTCAGTTGCATGAGGCATGTTACCCATGAAATCAGCATCCAAACCAACGATCACCGCGGCATTGTCGAAACGATAAGTGGGCATTGCTGCCTTGCCGAAACAAGCTGCGTTAGCCTGAATCATTCCGGAGAGGGAAATGGCATCGTATGTTACCACTTCGGCACCCGGAAATTTGGTGGCGAAGTCGGAAAACAAAGCTTTGGTAGCTGGACTGATAACGGTAGAAGTCAGCACACGAACCTTTTTTCCAGATGCGACAGCAGCTTGAAGGGCGGTTGCAATTTCGCTATCGGCCTTATCCCAGGAAATCTCTGTTCCTCCCTTGCGGGGACTGTTCAATCGGTTGGTGTCGTACAGCCCAAGTATGGAGGCCTGTACACGGGCATGTGAAGAGCCTTGGGAGATGGAAGACCGGTCGTTGCCATCGATTTTGATCGGACGGCCTTCACGGGTTTTAACCAGGATGCTGGCGTAATCATGTCCATCAAAGAAAGTGGAGGCATAATAGTTGGGTATGCCAGGCACGATTTCCTCGGGCTTGTTGAGGTAGGGAATTGATTTTTTTACGGGCGCCTCGCATGCTGCGATAGTAGCGGCAGCCATTCCAAATCCGAGGAATTTGAGGAAGTCCCTGCGGGGAGTCGCATCCGTAGACTCGGCCTTGCGACCGATCACTTCATCAACGGGAATCTCCTCTACAAACTCGTTGTTCCTGTGACGAACGAACTCTGCATCGTTACGCAGTTCCTCAACGCCTTTCCAGTACTTTTTTTCCATATCCTTAGGTAGGTAGTAATCTGTGATTGGTAGTGATAATAGACGATATCAATAGTGACAGCGGGCACACTCAAGTCCACCGATCTTGTCGACTGTGATTTTAGCTTCAGGACCGTATTGCTTCTTCAGTTTTGCATGAAGTTCGGTGTAGTATGCGTTGCCTTCAGTTTTAACCTCTGAAGTTCTGTGACAATCGATGCACCATCCCATGGTGAGTGGGGAGTGTTGCTTCAATACTTCCATTTCCTCAACAGGACCGTGGCAAGTCTGACATTCGATTCCAGCAACAGTTACGTGTTGTGCGTGATTGAAATAGGCTAGATCAGGAAGGTTATGTACACGAATCCATTTCACCGGCTTGGGATTGTTACCATATTTCTGTGTGGCAGGATCATAGTCCAAGGCCGCATAAATCTTTGCAATTTCCTCTTTGCCGTATTGTGGGCCTGATTGAACTCCCTTGTGGCAGTTCATACATACGCTAACGGACGGGATGTTGGCATGTCGGCTTTTTTCGGCGCCGGTGTGACAATAAACACAAGAGATTCCATTTTGCCCTGCGTGCAACTTGTGGGAGAATTTGATAGGTTGTTCAGGAGCATAGTCTTGTTGGATACCGATCCCAGCCAATGCATTCCAACCTTTCACGCTTCCCCAGAAGGCACCCATAAGAAGGAGTACAGCAATCAACTTCTTGTTGCCACGAATCCAATTCTTTGACGCTTGCTTGGGGCTTACTGGAATAGGCTCAGGTAAACCTTGCTTGGCACGGAGAGCACGCTCCAAACCTTTCTTCACTTTTCCAAGTGCGAAATAAAGAACGATGAGAACCGTTAAGACCGACCAAAGCACCCAAGGGAATCCCTCTTCTGCGGCAGCTTCGCCTGCAACTCCGCCAGCAGGGGCAGCGGCAGGGGCTTTTTCACCTTCTGTCTTAACATAAGCGAGAATGGCTTTGATCTCGTCGTCTGTTAACGCAAACGAAGGCATGGCCGTTTGGTTGTACTCGTTGTAAATCTTTACTGCGTAAGCATCACCCGATTTGATGACAGCCTGCGAGTTCTTGATCCATGGAATCAACCAAGCCTCTGTGCGTCGCTTGTCAATGTCCTTTAATCCAGGCCCCAAAACCCGGTCGTCACCAGTGCTGTGACACTGGGCGCATTGGGCTTTGAACAGCCCCTCGCCGTCTGGTTGGGCGAAGGATGCGGATGTGGAATTGAAAACAAGGGATGCGATGAGCAAAAGCACGAGTGTGATCCTAGATGCTAACACGCTACCTTTCATAGTGTTGTGGAGTTAATGTGGCTTGAAACTGAGGCAAATGCCTTTTTAAGGGCGAGCAAATTTAAGACAAACCTTTCTGATTCTAAAAGCTTAACGGGAGTAAAAAGAATTTAAAAAGATTCTAAATTGAATTGTTGAAATCCGATGAAAAATGATCGCCATGAATAAGCAGGATTCCATTACCTTTGCCAGTTGATTGCCATGAAAAAAAACCTTTTCAAGTCCTTATTTTGTCTGGCATTTTTGTTCCATGTGTCGACTTCCTACGGTCAACATTACAAAAGTCACGATGGAGCTGTCAGAGCCCTGATGAGCAAGCATATAGCTCTCGGTAAAACCAAGAATTCGATGCCTGGTTATCGAATTCAGATTTTTTTTGGAGACAACCGGGAAGAAGCTAACCAAGTGAAATCCAATTTTTTAAAGGTTTATCCAAATGTTGGAGCTTATCTAGAATACCAACAACCAAATTTCAAAATCAGGGTAGGTGATTTCAAAACCCGATTACTGGCCACAGAATTCATGAATCAAATACAAGGCCTTTTCCCTATGGCTTTTTTGGTTAAGGATGATGTTAAGCTACCAAGATGATTGGTCCTGAGGAGGTTGAGTTTTTTTATAACGCCAATCAAGACCGAATTCGAAAAGTCCTTGAATCCCTAAAAAGGGAGCGCTCCCATAAAGTGGACTATTTATTTTCAAAACATTATCTGCCGGTAAAATCATCAACCGATTGCTCCATCTGTGCCAGGTGCTGCAAATTGCTTGAGGCCGGATTAGATCAGGAGGATATTGGGCTGTTGTCGAACAGCTGCCTCATGGAGCCAAAAACCTTCATAGGATCGTATGTGGGCTTTGAATCATCAACAAATACCTCCTATATCAAAAACAAACCTTGTCCATTTTTATCCGGAAATCTTTGCGCTCATTATTTGTCCCGCCCAAAGGCATGTGCGGATTATCCAGGGTTGGAAAGGCCAGACATAAAGTATAGGCTAAGATCGGTTCAAAACAACGCTGCGGTTTGTCCTATAGTCGCAAATACCTTGATTCGGATTGCCCAAGAAATCGGATTGCCATTGGATTAAAACCGAATACCCAACGATTTTAATTCATCTACTGAGATAGATGGAGGCATCTGACCCCTTTCTATCTTATCCAAAACAAATCTTCCGGTTTTGTATGCCTCCTCCTCGTTAGAGAATCCCTTCTGGCCTGGTATCGTGGGTATGCATGGCTGATGGATGAATCGCTTCCCTTCTTTCAACAAATCATATCCCCATCCATCGCAACCTGATCCAAATACAGTATCATTCAAATAACAAACGATGCTAAATGGCTCTTGAGGTTTGGTTTGAATGAGAGTAGCTTTGACAGAGTCTTCTCTTAATAAAAAAGCTTTTGCCGAATTTGTTGAATCATTGGCAAGTTTTTCGCTCTTGGGATTACTCTTCCGTTTCGATTCGCATCCGTAGAAAATTTGTAGCGCTAGCGCAGAAAGACAAATTGGTATTATGTATTTCATTATGACAATACTTCAGCCAAGATTTTATGCGATTGGATTTCCCTGCCATGTGTCATGTGTAGTTCAAAGTAGGCAACCAAGGCATTTAACAAAGCCTTGGATACTGCAGGTTCAACTTCAACTCGATGATGTTCCTCAAAAGTGGTGCGCATGAAATCCGATAAGGCTTTTGAAACCTCCGCAGATGTGAATTGGTTGTGTAGAGGAGCTTGGCTAGTGAAAGAACCCTCTCGCAAGTCGAAATAAGGAGTTTGAGAAGAGAAGGATCCGTTAGGATAAAATCCTGTATGGCCGGTTAATTTCACCAAGAAATGAATGTGAAATCGGTTACAATTTCCCTCGTATAAATCAAGAATCTGTGCAGCCTGGTATAGGAATTGAAACAACGATGGCGAAGGCTCCTCTTCCTTGATACATCTGGAAACAACCTCAGAGAGGAACATCAGTATGGAGCCTTTGAGCAGATTATTTGGTATGTTTTGAAATGCGGGTGACAATTGAATATCGGTTATCCTTGGCATGGCCGTACCAGGCTTGCCGCTAGCTACAAGTTCTACCAAGGAAAAAGGTTGAAACAGGCCTGCCGGGAATCGCATCTTCCCTCCTCCCCTTACGCCTCCCACTATGAGCGACATCAAACCGGCGTATTCCGTATAGGCTTTTACAACCAGACTAGTCTCACTGTATTTGGTAGAATGCAGAATGATGGCCTTGGACTTGATCCTCATTTATAGATCAATTGATAAAAAGCAGCTTGGTGCTACAGCTGAATTCTCCTGTCTCATCGGCAGAGAAAACTAGATAAACACCCGTTTGAACCCTGATGCCCGAAAAATCCGTTCCATTCCAAATGGCTTGGGTACCATTGGCAACGCCTTCATAGACCAATTGACCAGATACATCAGTAATCTTAAATGAACCGTTGGATATTAGACCCTTAATAGCAACAGGACCTGAATAGTCGTTTCTTACCGGATTAGGATAAACGATCACATCCCCGCAAGGCCCCTCGCCTTTTATGGCATCACCTTGATATGAAACAATCCCCCTGTTAGTTCCGATGTAAACCTCACCCGTATTTTGATCGATAGTAAGGGCGATGATGAAATTTGAGAGTAATGGCGAGTTTTGTTCATTGAAGTTGCGAATCTGCTCGGTACCATCGGAAGACATTAAAAAAAGACCCCCCGACTCAGTACCTATCCATTTTCTATTGGCTCCATCAACAGCAATGGCAGTTACCACTTCTGTCTCCAAGAGGTATTGATTGATACCGTCCTGATTAATGAGTATTTGCTGTGCGTCGAAGTCGGATGCAGTAGTTGCAGACCCGGGAGAATAAATTACTGCGATGCCCCTGCCGGTACCAAGCCAAATTTCACCTTCTAGGTCCTCCGTTATGGCTCTAATATCTACACTTGGTAAGTTTCCCTTTCCGATTCCAGTAGAGAAAAAACGAGACCTATCGTCAGATGGAATATCCAGAGTCCCGTTATCATTGAAAACCACCAAGCCACTACCCAAAGGAGCATTATTATCCAAAACATTGATCCATTTTTGTCCGTATGAGTCTACCGTCATGTCCCCAAACTGTGGGGCTCCAGGGATTCCAGGGATTCCAAATGCACGCCATTGTCCTTCACTTGTAAATACATTCACCGGGGCCGCCGCCAATGAATTCAGCACCCAAAGGTTGCCCTTTGAATCATAGTCCATTCCAACCACCTGACATTGCGTTGGGTTTCCTATTCCTAACTGCAAAGTACTGTTTGTCTCACGATAAGTGTTTACCGGCAATCCGTTTCTCATCTCCAACAATCCACTTCCTTTTGATCCGATAAATACATGAGTTGCATCGCTTGGGTCAACAGCAACAGACATGTTATCGAAAAGATTGCCTGTTTGAATCACTGTGCCAGGCATGGTTTTACCATTATATGTTTTCCAATCCGCCTCGAAATATTCAGAGAAATTGCATGGATTATATTCGTTAACCCATTTGGGACTCCTAGTCGCATGAGTTACCCACAAGCGACCTTGCTGTGAACGCATGGCTGAAATCAAATCGGAAGCAGGGCCATCAGGAAATATAAATCGAACCGGTTCTGAAGTATGGATTTTTACCAAGCCCTGTTGATTATCGGCAACCCATATCGTACCATCCGAACCATTAAAAGCGTCCCTGATATTAGGGTCTGAATAATCGTTGGGTCCAAACCGTTTGGACAAGATCGAATTAATATCAAAAACATATCCAACCTGGGATTTACACAATGTAAGAGTACCGTCATTGGTTTGCAAAGCGAGCGTTTTGGCAGTCCCCACAAAAAAAGTGTCTAGGCCTTGCACAAGAGGATCCATAAAAACAGGTTGCCAACCTGTACCATCATAGGCATAGAGGCTATCTTGGGAGGTAGTTGAAAACGCATCAGGCTTGGCATAATTTACTATCAATCTGCCATTGAAAGCCTCTATGAAATTATAGTCGCCATTATTACCGGCATCGGATTTAACCTGCGACCAGGAAGCATAATTTACAAGAAGGGGGTTGTTGATATTTGCAGCGAAAACACCCCTCTCCGTTCCTGCAAAGATAGAGTCGTTCATGAACGCGACATCGAATACCCGAATGGAGGCGCCATTGGGACCAATCAAATAGGTTTCCCTAACCTCCAAGCGAACCAAGTCAATAACTACGATCCCAAAACCACAGGAAAGGTAGGCCAAACCTCCTCTAAATTCGATACTGTAAATCGTTTTGTCACCCGTAATGTTTTTACGCTTGATGTCGGAAAGATTGATTATTTGATTGCCACGCAAAATATCCAGATTCGAATTTTCGTAAGCAACGACCAGGTTATTGGATGATTCATCATAAGCAAGCTCCGACACATCAAGCTCTGACAATCCAGAAATTTTGGAAAGCCCTTGTACGGCGTTTTCGTTTCGGTCGAAGTAAAACATGCCACGATCGGACGCGCAATAGATTCTGTTGCCGGCATCAGCAACACCTTTTACCTTGATATAGGGAAGATGGGCCCTCCACTGCCCCAAAGCCAGCGGCTGGGAACACAATTGCGCAGGCAGGAAAAGTATCCAGGAAAGTGCGACCAGAACCGGAGTGATGCTGCGTTTAAAATACATAATATTGCGCCTCAAAGGACTTCAAATATAGTCAATACACCATTCAGATAAGGCACTGTTCGACTCACAATGACAGGTAAAACCATAGCCGTTAACACTCGACTGCTGCTTCCCAACAGATTGGATGGTATTGGTTGGTTCACTTTCCATACGCTGAAGCGTATTACGAGAAACTATCCTGACACCCGTTTTTTATTTCTCTTCGACCGGCCCTGGTCCGAGGAATTTATTTTTAACTCCAATGTGGAGCCTGTGGCCCTTTTTCCCCAAGCCCGACACCCATTCTTATATTACTGGTGGTTTCAGTTTGCCGTTCCAAAAGCTTTGGACAAATTTAAGGTCGACCTTTTTCTGAGCCCTGATGGATACCTGAGCTTGAACACGGCCGTGCCACAGTTGGCTGTTATTCATGATCTTAATTTTGAACATTATCCGAAAGACCTCCCTTGGCTAACATCGGCTTACTATCGGCACTATTTTCCTCAATTTGCCAAGAAAGCCAGACGCATTGCCACCGTCTCCCAATATTCCAAAAACGACATTATTAGTACTTATGGTATTCCGGACCGCAAAATTGATGTCGTTTATAACGGTGTAAATGAATTGTACCAGCCACTTTCAGATATTCGGATCCAAAAGGTCAGGGAAAAACACACCCAAGGGAAGCCCTACCTACTTTTCGTAGGCATGCTGCACAAACGCAAAAACATCGCAAACATGTTGGCAGCATTCGATCAGTTTCGAAACACCAGGGATTCTGATGTGAAGTTGCTGATTGTAGGTCACAGAAAATGGTGGACCGAGGAAATGGAATCCACCTTCAACAAGATGAAGCACAAGGAAGAAGTGGTTTTCACTGGACGATTGCCAATTGAGGAGTTGGTGGAAATAACAGGAGCTGCAGCAGCCCTGACCTATGTGTCCTATTTCGAAGGATTCGGTGTTCCCATCATCGAGGCCATGCGGGCAGGAGTCCCAGTCATCACATCAAATATAACATCGATGCCTGAGGTAGCTGGAAATGCCGCCTGCATTTGTGATCCTTTCAGCATCGATTCCATTGCTTATGCCATGGCCAAAACCTGTGCTGATCCAACCTACCGAAAACAGCTCATAATTGAAGGCTTGGAAAGAGCCAAAACCTTCAGTTGGGAGAAAACTTCTGCTTTGCTTTCAGATAGCATTGAGCGATGCTTGTGAGTTTACCCCCTGCCAACAATCCCCTCTCTTGATTACCTTTGTGTAAATTTCCCAAATGCCTATGTCTCAAAGGGATTCCATATTAGTATTAGGTGCAGCCGGTCAAATCGGAACCGATTTAGTCATGCGACTTCGCAAAGACCATGGCGGAGACCGTGTAATTGCTTCAGATGTTAAACAAATAGGTGGCGAGCTTCGTGAGAGTGGCCCATTTGTTATCGCCGATGTACTCGACTTCAATGCCCTTGCACGCATCATCGACCAGCATCAAGTGAAAGAGGTTTATCTTCTAGCGGCGCTTTTATCGGCCACAGCCGAACAAAACCCCAAGTTAGCATGGAAGTTGAATATGGAAGGCCTGTTCAACATCCTTGACATCGCCAAAGAAAAAAAAGCCATCAAAATTTTTTGGCCCAGCTCTATTGCCGTTTTCGGTCCTACCACACCGCGTGATAACACACCACAGCATACGGTTATGGAGCCATCTACAATTTATGGCATAAGCAAACAAGCAGGTGAGCGTTGGTGCGAATACTACAACCATAAATTCAATGTCGATGTGCGCAGTTTGCGTTATCCAGGCCTCATCAGTTACAAATCGCCTCCAGGCGGTGGAACAACCGATTATGCAGTGGATATTTATCACCAGGCCTTGGAGAAAGGAAAATACACTTGCTTTCTGAAGCCAGGGACTGTTTTGCCCATGATGTACATGCCCGATGCCATGGATGCCACCATCAACCTTATGGAGGCGGACGCGGACAAAATCAAGATACGATCTTCATACAATGTTGGTGCAATTAGTTTCGATCCTGAACAAATCGCCAACGAAATCAAGAAGCACATACCGAACTTCACCATCGATTACAGCCCTGACTTCCGTCAGGCGATTGCCGACAGCTGGCCGCGTTCGATAGATGATAGCTCCGCCCGAGCCGATTGGGGATGGCAGGAAAAATATGACTTGGCTTCCATGACCGAGGATATGCTTATGCACCTTCGTGAAATGAAATCCATAGGGACACATAATTGATGCAAATGGAAAATCAACTTTTTGTTACCAATTCGCTGACGCGCGACAAAGAACTTTTCCGACCCATCAACTATCCTTATGTGGGAATGTATGTTTGCGGCCCTACCGTTTCAGGTGAATCGCACCTTGGTCACTCAAGGCCTTATGTGACCTTCGATGTGATATATCGATATCTCACACATTTAGGTTACAAAGTCAGGTATGTGAGGAACATCACTGATGCGGGACATTTTGAAGAGGAAGGACGCGAAGCTACCGATAAGGTTAATGAAAAGGCGAAGTTGGAACGCCTCGAACCTATGGAGCTTGTTCAGAAGTATACAAACCTGTTCCATGATATGATGGATTTGCTCAATTGCGAGCGCCCCGCCATTGAACCCACTGCAACCGGACATATCATAGAACAAATAGACATGATCCAAGAAATCATACGCAAAGGTTTTGCGTATGAAAAAAACGGATCCGTATATTTTGATGTAACCAAATATGCAAAAGGTGGCGACTACGGCAAATTGAGTGGCAGAGTAATAGAAGAGATGATTGCAGGTAGCCGCGACTTGGATGGCCAAGATGAGAAAAACCATCCGGCCGATTTTGCCCTTTGGAAAAAAGCACCACCCGAACATATCATGCGTTGGAACAGTCCGTGGGGCTCCGGTTTCCCGGGATGGCACATAGAATGCTCAGCTATGGCCACTAAATACCTTGGGGCTCCGTTCGACATACATGGTGGTGGCATGGATCTGATGTTCCCGCATCACGAAAGTGAAATAGCACAATCGCACATAGCCTGCGGATGTATGCCTGTGAAATACTGGCTTCATAACAATATGATTACCATCAATGGAAGGAAGATGGGGAAGTCGTATAACAACACCATCACCCTGCGCGAAATGTTTTTCGGCGGCCATACCTTGTTAGAGCGGCCCTATCCTCCAATGACCGTTCGCTTTTTCATTCTGCAAACACAGTACAGAAGCACACTGGACTTTTCCAACGAGGCTTTGCAAGCAGCCGAGAAAGGCCTTCAACGATTGCTCAATGCCTACGATTCCATTTCAAAAATTAAGGCAGGACCACAATCCTCGTCTGATTTGAACAGTATTGATAAGGCGTGCGAGGCTGCCATGAATGACGATTTTAACACCGCCATAGTGATTGCTCAATTGTTTGAGTTGACCCGTGTGGTGAACTCAGCCGTTGCTGGAACCGAAAATCTAACGGCCGAGGATACCACCAAAGCGAAACAAATTTTCGACACATACCTTTTCGGCATTCTCGGAATCAAAAAAGAAATTAAAAACAATTCGGGTGATGTAGAAGGATTGATGCAACTCATAATCGACATCAGAGCGCAAGCCAAGTCGAACAAAGACTTCTCTACATCCGATAAGATTCGTGACGAATTGGGCAAGCTTGGTATTTCGATAAAGGACGGAAAAGAAGGCACCAGCTGGACCAAATGAGAAAAAACACCATCACCGTGAACTCTACAAGTCGAATGACCTCAAGCCTAAAGTCAATTGCTGCAATGCTATTGGTGTCTGTGTTTTTTTTGTGCTCATGTGGATCCGACAAAAAGAGCGACAATAACGAGGATCAAACGGAGAAGACTGAAAATACAACACGCATACCAACTCCATCTTTCAATGCGGATTCGGCATATGCTTTTGTAAAAAAACAGGTTGATTTCGGACCACGCATACCCGGAACCAAGGCCCATGCCGAATGCGCACTTTGGTTGGAACAGAAGCTGAAAAGTTATTTTCCAGAGGTAGTCGTGCAAAAAGGAACCGCCACCACATTCGACCAAAAGAAATTTGAAATAAAAAACATTGTAGGGTCATACAATTCTCAAAACAGCAAAAGAATACTGCTTTGTGCGCATTGGGATACCAGGCCGTTTGCCGATCGGGATGAAGGTGGAAACCTCAATAAAGTTTTTGACGGCGCCAATGATGGTGGAAGTGGTGTTGGTGCATTGTTGGAAATAGCTCGTCAAATAAGTATTGCTAAACCGGATATGGGTGTGGATATCATCTTCTTTGACTTGGAGGATTATGGCAGACCTGACGACAGTCCATACCCGGAAATGCAAGATTCATGGTGCCTGGGTTCCCAGTACTGGGCACGCAATCCACATAAGTCCGGCTACTTTGCACAATACGGAATTCTATTGGACATGGTTGGTGCCAAAGGTGCCGTGTTCCCTAAAGAAGGCGCCTCCATGGTTTATGCACCCACTATCGTAGAAAAGGTTTGGAAAACCGCTGAGCGACTTGGATATGGAGCCCAATTCATAAATCTTCAATCCAACCCCATCACAGATGATCACATCTATGTAAACCAAATAGCCAACATCCCTTGCATCAACATCATTCATTACGATGTGAATGAAAGTGACTTTTTCTCACATCACCATAGGGTAAGCGACAACATGGATCAGATTGATCCAGCGACCTTGAAAATGGTGGGGCAAACCGTTTTAGAGATGTTGTTTAATCCGTGAAGCATCGCTTCTTAATGTCCGAAATCATAACAAAACAAAAAATCGCATTCGTGGTTGGAAGGCCCTCCGGCCATCCTCTTCACATGGCTTACGCCAATTCTGTCCATGCCGACATTATCCATGAGGATAGTATACTGCGTTGGCAGGATGTACCTACTGCAGGGAAGTTGCGCAGGTATGCAAGTTGGATGCTTAACGCATTTTTTTTCAAAAACAGAAAAAAATACGACATCTTCCTTTGTGAATGTCTCAGGGTACCGCCACTGATTTTGAAGTCCTTGGGCTTGATGAGAAGGAATCAAAAGTTAGCTGCTTTAATGGCTGATGAATCCTTATATTTTCTAGATCAGCATAAATACCCCGCCATGACCCAGTGGCTAATACGGCTTTTTTTAAAAAAATGTGATTATGTGATTGGTATAGGCACATTGCAATATGAGCTGGCATTGAAGCATGTTCCAAAGGGACATGAGAATAAGGTTCGCCTGATCCCATTTAACGGACTTGATGCAGACACACTCCAACGACTACTCGACATACCGACAAAAACCGGCATACCTAAGCGATTGCTTATAGTTGGTAACATGTCGGCTTACTGGAGAGCATGGTACAAGGGTGTTGATTTGTCTTTTGCCGCTTTCCAAAAATTGTGCGAACAATATGATTTGTATCTTGATATCATAGGAGACACCGCAAATGAAGTAGAGGAGGAACTGCTTTCGAATATGAATTCAACAACTAAGTCAAGAATTAAGTTCTTGGGTGAAATAAAAGATATACCCGCAGCACTTAAATCGTATGACATCTGCCTTCATCCAGCACGAGGCGATGCATTCCCCACCTCAACCTTGGAGTGCTATGCAGCTGGCATTCCAACCGTGGTTTCAGTAGATACTGGAACCAAAGCTTTTGCCAAAAAAGTGGATGATCAATTGGTTTGCGAATTGAATGAGGAATCGGTAACCTCCTCGTTGAAACATGTTTTGGATCTCGACACCCATGAATTGGAAAAAGTTTCAAGCGGATTAAAAAAGGTGGTGAGCGGTTGTACTCGTGAGGCCGCATTGCAAAACTTTAAAGACATCATCAGGCAAACAGTTGATTCGGACTGAGTCTGCAAAAGAATGCTATTCCCCTTCCGGCAGTCTAGTATACACATCTGTCCGACCATGATTGGAAAGTGCCAATGTATCTTTTTCAAATCTGGTGATTTGGTATACCAATGTATCTACGAATGAAACCTTGTTGCCGACACTTTCCACTTTCATTTTTAAGCTATCGCCCTCAACCCACCAATTTTTATAATTCAGCGTGGCCATATTTACCGATAAGGCAGTACCATCGCTGTTGAGCTGAAAGCCTTGGACCTCCTGGCTGTTTATTGGATTGGGCTGAACCCAAGTTCCAGCCATTTCATCGCCCTCATCCGCAAAAGAACTTAGCACTGTGCCATCATCTTGTGATTCTGTTGGTTTGTTGGAAGTACAACCGGAGGCATAAAACATGGCCGGTACCAGGATGAGAATAACAGCAAGTTTCATATTTAGGGGCTTTGAGGATAAAAAATCAGAGAGCTACTTTGTACAATATAGGATTTGTTTTGGTAAAATTATTAAGTTTAGTATATCTAACTCCTTGTTAAAAGGATTTCAATAAGATTTCAGAAAAGATGAGGAAGTTGGTTTTTCATAAGTTTAAAAATCATTTTTCATTGAGCAACTTGCCACCAAGGTATCAGGAAAATATGCCTTAGGGCAACATATTGATCTGTGACAAAAAGATTTGCAGGGATGATGAATGTTTTATAAATTTCGGATCGCAGCAAGCACATCGTGCTGATGTTGTAATCCAAAACCTCTCTCCAAATGGCACAAGCAAAATCACCGTTGTTGCGTATCATCCGCAAGGCATTTGCTCTCTCTGAAATCAGCCGACAACCAAACGCTCCAGAAATGCACGAATTGATCTGCCAAGTGGATCAAGCCAGAACTGAATATAATCGCAGACGATTCATCGGAGACATTTCAAAGGCAGCCATGTTCACAGGCCTTGCAGCCATGCTACCTGGTTGTACAAAGGATGATTTGATATCTGATACTCAAGAAACCTCTATGCGGAATCAAGGTCCACAACCTAGTATCGCAATTATCGGCGCTGGACTTGCGGGAATGAACTGCGCTTATCAGCTAAAAAAACGCGGCATATCTTCAACTATCTACGAAGGCTCAAACCGTACTGGTGGAAGAGTTCTTACTCGATCCAACTTTATTGCTCCAGGCACATACACCGAGTGTGGTGGAGAATTCATAGATACCGGGCACAAGCACATGCGAGATCTTGCATCGGAATTTGGTTTGATGCTTCTGGATACCAACGACCCCTCTGAAGCAGGATACCTAAACGATACCTTCTTCATTGATGGCGTCCATTATACAGAGGCGCAGGTAATACAAGCTTTTGCGCCTTACGCTTCAATCATTGCAGGCGACATCCAATCACTACCTACCAACTTTACCTATAACAATTACACTCCAGCCGTACAACAGTTCGATTCCATCAGCATCAGCCAATACTTCGATAGCATTGGAATGCCGAACTCCTTATTCCTTCGCAAGGGCTTGGAAGAGGCTTATCTTACCGAATACGGCAGGGAAGTGAATGATCAAACTGCCATCAATTTCCTATTCCTTTTCACCATCAACCCCGGAAACAGCAGTTATGACATATTCGGCTTGAGCGATGAGCGATTCAAGGTTATGGGAGGTAATCAGCAAATCACCGATGCGTTGGCAAATAATCTGCAGGGTCAAATCCAGTTGAACCGCAAACTCACACGGATTTCATTTAATGCAAATGGTCAATATGTAATACGCTTCCAAGGCGGTCCCGTGGTCACAGCCGACATATGCGTTATTACCATTCCATTCACTTTGCTGAGACAAGTAAACCTAAGCGACCTGAATCTTCCAACCTGGAAAACCAACACCATCCAGAATCTAGGTTACGGATCTAATGCCAAACTGCTGCTTGGCTTCAACGGTAAAAAATGGCGCGACTATGGACACTCTGGTGGCATTTTCTCCAACGGAACTTCGATTCCATCTACCCAATTCATTCAAACCGGATGGGACAACACAAGACTGCAGCCCGGCTCCAATGGAGGGTATACCGTTTACCAAGGAGGTAACCAAGGTGCTAACCTGAGCTTATCGCAAACTCAAACCATGTTGAATCATTTGGATGCGATGTGGCCCGGCACCGCTGCTCAATACAATGGCAACTCCAAACTCATCCATTGGCCTTCACACCCTTGGTCGTTGGCTAGCTATGCCTGTTGGCGCGTTGGGCAAGTTACTACGATGATGGGAGCAGAGGGAGAAAAAGTGGGCAACCTCTATTTTGCAGGAGAGCATACCAGTTTATGGTTCCAGGGATATATGGAAGGAGCGGTAGAGACAGCTGATAAGGTTGCAAAAGAAATTGCCTTGTCCGTTTAAAAACACTTTGCATGACAAACTAAAGAAATTACATTTAGTAATTTGCAATTTGACTTTGCGAACCTTCACCAACCATGTTGGGCTCCTATTCCATGTTTTATGGCAGCCCGTATCCATTTAAAAATATAAAGAATCAAGATTGGTATCTGAAATAAATTTAATTAGTCAGTAGGACCAAATGGAAAATTATACTATAGAGGAAAGCCTAAAGTGGAGGTCTGACAGAGGAAAGCGCATCTCTGTTTATGTGAAACTCACTGCTGTCCTAATGATAGTCGGTGGATGTATTTGGCCTTTTGTTCATCACTCCCCTTTGACAACGGCCTTGTCCATAGCCTTAATGGTGGTTCCCGGAATCATCATTCTGGTTCTACTCAAGAGCGAAAAAATAAATTTAGCAAGAATTCTCAGTTTTACATTTACCACAGGATATTTCCTGATTATTTGTTACTTATCTGCCGGGCTTAAAAATGAACCCGAAGAGAAACTGACTGTATATTTCTGGCTAGTAGTTTTAGCTACTGGATCTTATTTTTTTCTCTATGATTTAAAAAGACCATTCCGGGATTTAGTACCTGCCACGCTACTTTTCTTATTCTTTCTTTTACACATGAATATTATCGGAACGCCCAATATCATTTACATCGAACCAGCAAAGCTGTATTACATTAACCGCTTCACACTTTTCATGTCTTTGACAACGCTTTTTTTAATAACAAGACAGTTTGTTTCTCAAATAATAAGTGCGGAAGAGTCGCTTACTAGGACGGCAGATGAGCTCGAATCACTCATTGGAAAAATGCTTCCTAAACCGATTGCTGAAAAATTACGAGCTGACAAAAAAACCTTCGCAGAAAAATTCGACAGCTGTTCTGTGCTTTTCGCAGATGTGGTTGAATTTACTACCTGGTCAGAATCAAAAAAACCAGAGGAAGTTGCAAACCAACTAAATCATATATTTTCACTATTCGACGATTTGATTGAAAAAAGAGGACTAACAAAAATTAAAACAATTGGCGATTGTTATATGGTGGCATCTGGCATCCCAACCATGAATATTGACCATGCGCACAATCTGGTTAATGTTGCTTTTGAGATGTTAAAAATTGCAGAATCCGATGGGGTATTCCAATTTCGAATTGGAATAAATTCCGGACCCGTAGTGGCTGGTATAATCGGTAAAAATTCTTTTCTCTACGATATATGGGGTGATACCGTTAATACGGCTTCAAGGATGGAGAGCCATGGATCCGCAGGCAAAATCAACATCAGCGAATCCACCATGGAGCTCGTAAAAAACGATTTTTCTTTTTCATCAAACGGGTTTTATACAACACGAAGCGGTACCAAGGTGAGGATGTACACCGTGGATTAACTGGTAGTTGTGGCTTTTTGCCTTGCCAAGGCGCATTTTTAAGGGCTGTATTTCAGCTAATTGGCATTTTTTAGGGTGTTTTTTGTAGGTCGAAGTGGATTTGGTAACCCTTTCGTGCCGTCGTCGTAAACAAGGACAAATACATCATTATACCCATGAAAAATCCAAATATCAAACAACCCATCAACCTGATCATGTTCTTCGGTGCCCTTGCGGGAGATTATGGCTTGATGGTCTTAGCCTTTTACCTTGCCGCTGTGGGCGGATATATTGCATATCCAATAAGCCTATTGTTACTTGGCATTGCCCAACATCGTTTATCGGTGCTTGGACATGAAGGCGTACACGGTCTTATTTCAAACAACCGTAAAGTAAATGACATTATAGGACAAGTATTTTGTTTTTGGCCACTATTGACCGACCTAACCAGTTATAGGCAATTCCACGGCGACCACCATAAACATCTCGGTAAGGATGGCAAAGATCCAGAACATAATATGAAGGGAGACCGTTATCATTTACCCATCACCAAGAAAAGATTATTCACCGATTTTATCGCAGATTGCTTTGGTGCCTCATTCAAAGAATTTGTACATACTATGCTCTATTTTGGGAAAAAAGACAATCCTATTTGGGCAGGGTCATTCATTATGATGAGCGCAGGACTATCATGGTATTTCGGACATCCTGAATTCTTCATCTTATTCATGGTTTCGAAATTCACCACATTCTGGGCGGTATTTCGACTTAGAATCTACACTGAGCATACCGATATTCCAGGAACACATCGTGTTTATTTAAATGCTTGGCAAAAATTCCTATTTTCTCCACACCACATAGGCATCCACTGGGAGCATCATAATTTCCCGGAGTATCCATTCTGGCAACTCCCAAAAGTCAGAAAAATGCATAGCGAAGAGCCTATTGTTACCTTCGGAGAACTATTGGAATTTCATGAAGAACAAAACCGCTCTAGGTCTGCAAATTCGGAGCAAGTGGCAGCATAAATAAAAACAATAAAAAAGCACCTTGAAAAAGGTGCTTTTTTATTTTACTGGCTTTTCAAATATCAGTCACTCCACCCGAAATGATGAACTTCATCATCTCCGTTCCATTCACATCTAACTCCTTAATGCTTGAGGAATCCACAATCACAAGTTGACCATTAAACCCATAGGAGAACGGCAAGTACACCGCCATCTTTGTTTTCTCTATTCCCAATCGGGTCAGATTATCTTCTGTTACGAACCCGATACGCTGTATGACAGGATTATTGTTCACCGTAACCAGAACAGGTTTGGTGAACCGTTTCTTTTCGCCAACAAAAGCTTCAACCAAATCCTTCATCGATGTGTAAATGACTTTGAGCAATGGGGTTCGCTCGAGAAGCTTCTCCACCATACTGAAAACAGGGTTGGCCACTAAGGTGGAAGCGAAATAACCCAACAAAGTCACAACGATAAATAAGAATAATATCCCAAAACCCGGAAGATCGAACTCAGCTACACCGGGAATATTGACAGGCACTTGCAAGGGGACTAGACTATCGACCCACAAAATTGCTTTGACAATCACAACCAAGGTGACTGTTATGGGCACGGTAATGAGCAATCCTTGAAAAAAATAGTTGACCAACCGTTTGAAACCGCTTTTGTTCTTGCCCATTTTAATTGGTTATTGCGTCATTTTATCAATAAGCCCTGCCACTACGGCCCTCGATGTAATTAACGAAGGATCGACACACGACTTTGTTGCCGCCCGGAGTTGGATAATCGCCCGAGAAATACCAATCCCCCGTATGATCAGGACAAGCAGCATGCAAATCTTCAATCTTCTGATAAACTATTTTGAGCTCTGCCTGTAGATCATCTGGACGGATCAGGTTGGCAATTTCATCCGATATCTCAACAGCTGAAAATGCGCGATAAATATCTTTAACAGGATTCAGCATTTCAGAGGTGGGCATCTTCAATTGCTCCTTACAACGCTTGTACACATCATCTATCACCGATTGCTTTCCACTCTTCTTTAACAAGCTAATAGCAGCTTGAAATGCCACGAAGTCTCCCAACCGAGCCATATCAATGCCGTAGCAATCCGGATAGCGGATTTGAGGCGCGGAGGAAACAATCACGATTTGCTTTGGACCCAAGCGATCTAGCATTCTCAAGATGCTTTTTTTCAGAGTGGTGCCACGCACAATAGAATCGTCTATGACAACCAGGTTGTCAACTCCCCTATTCACGGTTCCATAAGTGATGTCGTAGACATGAGCCACCAAATCATCGCGCTGCGCATCATCCGTGATGAATGTGCGCAACTTGGCATCCTTTATGGCAATTTTTTCAATGCGTGGCTTGATAGAGAGGATGTGATCCAACTCTGATTCGCTCATTCCGGGACCGGCCTTCAGAATCTTTTTCTTCTTGACCTCACGCAAGTAGTCCTCCATGCCTTGCACCATTCCGTAAAATGCGGTCTCTGCTGTGTTAGGCACATACGAGAATACCGTATTCCTCAAGTCGTAGTCAACACACTCGAGAATGGATGGACAAACATTCCTACCAAGTGCTTTGCGCTCCTTGTAAATGTCGACATCGCTGCCGCGGGAGAAATAAATACGCTCGAAGGAACAAGAGCGTCGTGTCATCGGCTCGCGAAATGAAACCTCTTTCACCTCGCCATTCTTGCGGATGACCAAAGCCGAGCCCGGAGGAATCTCACGCATTTGCTCAACAGGAATATTGAAAGCGGTTTGCATGGCAGGCCTTTCGGATGCGACCACCACAACCTCGTCGTTCTGGAAGTACCAAGCCGGACGAATACCGCATGGGTCGCGCATCACGAATGCATCGCCATGGCCGAACATGCCGGCAATGGCATAACCGCCATCCCAGCTCTTCGCAGCTCTTGTCAAAATTCGTTGTATATCTAAGTTATTCGCAATAAGAGAAGTGATTTCCTTGTTAGAGTGTCCTTCTTTTTTGAATCGTTCGAAAAGGAATTCATTTTCTTCATCCAAAAAATGACCTACCTTTTCCAATACAGTAACCGTATCTGATTTCTCTTTGGGATGTTGTCCAAGCTCTAGCAGTTGCCCAAGCAATTCATCCACATTGGTAAGATTGAAGTTCCCTGCCAATACCAGATTACGCGTCATCCAATTGTTCTGTCGCAAAAAAGGATGACAACTTTCGATGTCATTCTTGCCATAAGTTCCATATCGAAGATGACCCAATAAAAGTTCTCCTGTAAAAGGCAGCTCACGCTTTAACCATTCGGTGTCATTGAATTTTTCTGGATAGCGCGACATGGCATCAGAAAATCTTCCATTGATGTTTCCAAAAATGTCGGCAATAGGTTGAGATGCATTGCTTCGCTGTCGACTGATATAGGCCGTGCCGGGCTCCTGATTCAACTTGATGGAAGCCACACCTGCGCCATCTTGTCCACGGTTGTGTTGCTTCTCCATCAACAGATAGAGCTTGTTCACACCATAAAAGGGCGTGCCGTATTTTTCCTTATAGTAAGAGAGTGGTTTAAGTAGACGAACAAGGGCAATTCCGCACTCGTGTTTTACCTGGTCGCTCATGGCGGGGTTCTAAGATGCAAATATAAGCAAAAGCGAGCAGCGTTCGTATCCTGCTGATAGTGAGAGGAAAGAGGTGTGAAACCGATCGCTACTCAAAGGTAACCATTTGGGCTGCAACCACTTTTTTGGTTTGCTTGTCTTGCACAAAAAATAGTAGACGCCTTCCAGCGGATTTGCCAATGCGACGCGCAGGGATCCTGGCAACACCCTTGCTTGCTCCTATATTGGTCGTGTGGAAAAGCAAGGATACATTTTCGTTTCGCAAGGTCTTGCCTTTGTTATCCCCCGCCGTGACTTTAGTATCCATGGGCTTTTCCAATATCACCACATTCATGTAATAGGCGGATGGCTGCTTTTTCATTTTTTCAATGCCCGTTAAAGTATATCCGACATCCAAAGTGTCATCAAACAATTGGAAATTGACATTCAATGAAACTTGGCGCTGCATCCCTAATTGTTTATTCACCTCCTGCTTCACCTGATTGGAGGGGGTAGGAACTCCGTTTACAACGAAATAGGGCGTGTAAGTTTCTTTGTCCTTGGCAACAGATGAGTAATTCGTAAGCCTCCGTGTATGCTTCAGTGAACTGAATGGGTCCTTCCATCCGAAACGATTCCAAAAATCGACATGCAACGAAATGCAATAAACCCCATCCGCCGATTGCTTGTTCAATTCCGACAATAGTTTGTCAGCCTCTGGGCAATTGATGTCGCCTTGGGAGGTGAAGAGTTCCACTACGGCGAATTTGTTTTGCGAAAAGGAATCAAATGGCAATGTTGCCATCAGCATAAAAACAAAAATGAAAACAATTTGACGCATCATGGAGTTGAATGAGTAGTGAAAAGTGACAGGTTACAAGTTTTATCTCTTGGGTTTCAAATCTGAATTATTCTCATTGACTAATGCTATCTGCCAACCGCCACAGCCACTTGAACAAATTAAGAATAGTAAACCGATTATGCTTTTAATTGAGGTCAAGACACTTAAGCGAATGCACTCTTCTCCATTCCAAGCCACTCCAATGCCGTTCCACTTAATAAGCGTTCTTTGGTGGCATTATCGTATTCCATGGAGTTGATTAAGGTTCCGGGGATATCTTCACCCAATGGGAATGGATAATCCGAACCAAGAGCAACTTTATCGGCTCCGGCAAGATTCACCAGAAATCGTAGCATGTCTTTGTCGTGCACCAACGAATCGAAATACATTTTACCGAGGTAATTTCTTGGATTGATTTTATTGTCTACAGCTACCAAATCGGGACGGCAGTGGAACCCGTGTTCTATGCGGCCGATGGTGGAAGGGAACGAGCCGCCGCCATGTGCAAATGCCACACGGAGTTTGGGCAAGCGCTCAAACACGCCTCCGAATATCATCGAGCAAATGGCCAAGGATGTTTCGGCAGGCATGCCCACCAACCAGGGCAGCCAGTATTTCTGCATCTTTTCCTGTCCCATCATTTCCCATGGATGAACAAAAATAGCTGCACCGAGCTTTTCTGCTGCAGCAAAGAACGGGAACAACTCGGGAGCGTTTAAGTTCCAATCGTTGACATGACTGCCTATTTGCACACCGCGCAATCCGATTTGCATGCAACGCTCCAACTCTTGAATGGCTAACTGCGGGTCTTGCAATGGCACAGTGCCCAATCCTACGAAACGCTTGGGATGCTCACGCACGATGTTGGCGATATGGTCATTCAAAAACTGCGCTACCTCCAAACAATCCTTCGGCTTGGCCCAATAGCTGAACATCACCGGCACGGTAGACAACACCTGCACATGCACGCCATGATGATCGCACTCATGCATTCGCGTTCCTGCATCCCAACAATTTTGCTCCACTTCCCGGAAGAATTTATCGCCAACCATCATCTTGGCACAACAGGGCTTATGATGGTCCAACTGAATAAAACCACCATATCCGAATTTCGAACCGAAGTCGGGAATGTGCTGCGGGAGAATGTGCGTATGGATGTCGATGGTTAACATGAAAAGGATTGTTATGATTACCTGGATTGATTATGAAGGATTATTATGATTGGCTAGGAGGGATTTTTATGATTGTCTGGATTGGTTATGAAAGATTATTATGATGGGCTGGAAGAGATTTTTATGATTTGATCTGATAAATTTATTTAATTTTGAGTGCTTTTCATAAGGTCCTTTTCAATTTAACCACTTTTCAAATGTACCCAAACAATTTTGCCCATTCGGCTATTACCGACAAAGTTATCAAAGCCTTTTACAAAGTTTACAATAATCTGGGATATGGCTTCTTGGAAAAGGTGTATGAAAGGGCTGTAGCTATCGAGCTGGAAAAAGCAGGTCTTTCCTTCAGAACCCAAGTGCCACTTCGAATTTACTATGAAGGTAAAAGGGTCGGCAAGTATATTCCAGACATTATTATTGAAGATCAAGTCGTGCTCGAAATCAAAGCCGTGAGCTGCCTACATCCAAGCCATGAAGATCAACTCAGAAATGCCTTAAAGGCATCTGGAATGGAGGTAGGTCTTTTAGTTAACTTTGGGATTCAGCCTCAGATAAAAAGGAAAGTGTTCTCTTCTGAATTCAAAAGAAGCATGAAACCCGGCATGGAAAAATATGACTCAAATCCATAGCCAACAAGTCATGAATACTTATCATAACCCATCATAAAAATCATCACCATCCTTTTTACCCTACATCAAATTTAATCCCCTGCGCCAAGGGCAGCTGTGTGCTGTAGTTGATGGTGTTGGTTTGACGGCGCATGTAGATCTTCCAGGAATCGGAGCCGGATTCGCGGCCGCCACCGGTTTCCTTTTCACCACCGAAGGCACCACCGATTTCGGCGCCCGATGTACCGATGTTCACATTCGCGATGCCGCAGTCGGAGCCGCGATGCGAGAGGAACAATTCGGTTTCGCGCATATTGTTGGAGAAAATGGACGACGACAACCCCTGTGGCACATCGTTCTGTATGTCGATGGCCTCTTCGATGGTTTTGTATTTGATGAGGTACAGCAGCGGAGCAAAGGTTTCGTGCTGCACGATCTGGTAATGGTTATGCACTTCGGCGATGCACGGCGTCACATAACATCCCGACTCGAAGCCAGCGCCTGTAACTGAACCTCCACCGTAAATGATCTTGCCACCTTCTTGTTTCACTTGTTCGATGGCGTTATTGAAGTCGGCGACAGCCTTGGTATCAATCAACGGACCAACCAAAGTGGAAGGATCCAATGGGTTTCCAATTTTCACGTGCTTGTAAGCAGACACCAACTTGTCGCGGAAAGCATCGTACACACTTTCGTGGATGATGAGTCGGCGTGTGCTGGTGCAACGCTGCCCGCAGGTGCCCACAGCACCGAACAACACGGCACGCAAGGCCATTTCCATATCGGCTTCAGGTGTGATGATGATGGCGTTGTTGCCACCCAACTCCAGCAGAGAGCGACCCAATCGCTCGCCTACGATTTTGCCGACGCGCTTTCCAACAGCAGTGGAACCAGTTGCGGAAATCAAGGGCACGCGTTTGTCGGCAAGGAAATTGTCGCCCACATTTTTCGAATTGCCAGCTGCTAGACACAAGGTTCCCTCAGGAACATTATTCGCCTTCAACACATCTGCAATGATGTTATGCACCGCAATAGCGCAAAGCATCACTTTGGAAGATGGCTTCCACACAACCGTATCACCACACACCATGGCCAACATCGCATTCCACGACCAAACGGCAACAGGGAAATTGAACGCACTGATAACGCCTACGATTCCTAACGGATGGTATTGCTCGTACATGCGGTGATCGGGACGCTCGCTGTGCATCGTGAAACCATGTAGTTGTCGCGACAAGCCTACGGCAAAGTCGCAGATGTCGATCATCTCTTGCACCTCACCCAATCCCTCCTGGTATATCTTACCCATTTCATACGACACCAACATACCCAAATCTTCCTTCTTCTCACGCAACGCGTTTCCGATCTGACGAACCACCTCGCCGCGCTTGGGAGCTGGTACTTTGCGCCATTCCAAAAACGCTTGGTGCGATTGCACAATCATCGCCTCGTAATCATCGGCGGTTGCCTGGGCGATTTTTCCAATCAACTTGCCATCGGCCGGAGAATACGATTCAATGACCTCGCCTTTGGTATCAAGCCATTTGGTGCCCGTGCAGGCGCCGTGATTCATTTCTTTGATTCCCAGTCGTTGGAGTGCTTCGGCAATACCGTAGTTGGATGACATGTGCGTGGATTTTATGGGTGCGAAATTAGTTAAAGTTAGATGAAGGGTATTATAGGATTATTATGATTGTAATGATTTTTTATGATAGGATTTCTTAAGCCAGACAACACTTAACATTAACAAGACCAACTTGGCACATGCTACTTGTCACATGCCACTTGTCACTTGAGTGAAATACAAACATTCTTCTCCTCCGTAAAAAAGTCGAGCGCCTCGAATCCGCCTTCGCGGCCGACTCCGGATTGTTTCACGCCGCCGAAAGGCGTGCGCAAGTCACGCAACAGCCAGCAGTTGATCCACACGATACCGCTCTGGATGCGGGCAGCCACACGATGAGCCCGATTCAAGTCGGAGGTCCATACCGTGGAGGCTAAGCCGTAGTTGGTGCTGTTGGCGTATTGCAATACCTCATCTTCGCTGTCGAACGGCATGATGGTCACCACAGGGCCGAAGATCTCCTCTTGGTTCGTACGGCAGTCGTGTGCCAATCCTTCTATGACAGTGGGAGCGATGAAAAATCCTTGTGCGTTCTCTCCTTCCGGATGGATACGCGCGCCGCCGCACAAAATGGTTCCGCCCTCCTGCTTGGCCAGCTCGATGTAGGAGAGGATCTTGTTCATGTGCTGTTCTGAAACGATGGCGCCCATGCGGTTGGCATCGTTCAGCGGGTCTCCGACTTGCAGCTGCTTCACGTGTTCTACAAACGCAGCTTTGAATTTATCGTAGATGGAACGCTCGATGAACATACGGCTACCGCACAAGCAAATCTCGCCTTGGTTAGAGAACGAAGACAACACCGAAGTCTTCACTGCCTTATCGAAATCGCAATCACCGAAGATGATGTTGGGATTCTTTCCACCAAGCTCCAGTGAAAGCTTCTTGAACATGGGTGCAGCCACCCGCGAAATCTCTGCTCCGGTTTTGGTGCCTCCCGTAAAGGAAATAACCGGTATCTCGGGATGAGCCGTGATGGCGCTTCCCACTTTGGGTCCCAGTCCGTGTATGATGTTCAGTACACCTGCAGGCAATCCTGCTTCGATGCACAACTCCGACAGCAGGTAGGCCGTCATGGGTGTGATTTCGGAGGGCTTCGCTACCACGCAGCAACCGGCAGCTAATGCGGGTGCTATTTTCCATGTGAATAAATAGAGTGGCAAATTCCAAGGCGAAATGCATCCGGCCACGCCGATGGGATGACGCAGCGTATAATTGATGGCTGTGCCCTCCATGCTGTGTGCGGCATTGTGGTTATGGAGGATGCCCGTTGCATAAAAATGAAAGTTCTTCGATGCGCGCGGGATATCAACGGCCTTGGCCAACCACAATGGCTTTCCATTGTCGATGCTCTCGGCCAATGCAAGTTTGTCGAGGTCGCGATCAATCAGCTGCGATATTTTTACTAGAATAGACGAGCGTTTATCTGCGGAAGTATTACTCCATCCCGCGAAAGCGGCCTTGGCAGCCTGTACCGCCAACTCCACATCGCGTTCATCTGAATCAGGAATATGGCTGTAGGTTTTTCCTGTGGCGGGATTGATGTTATCGATATAAGTTCCCGACACGGGAGCCACCAACGCGCCGTTGATGTAGTTGCTGATTTTTTGCATAAGGTTGGTTGAGCGACAATCAAAGTTTGGTGAAACGCTGCACAGAAGACGCGCCGTTGCTGTACACACGCAACAGGTAAACACCGCTCGACCATTTACCGGTTTCAATCATCATGGATGGGTTGGATATCCGGGTGTTCGCTATTAGAATACGTCCCGATGGATCGGTCACTTCGTACGACATGTTCTCTTGGTAATGCAGGATCTGCATACGCAACTGGTCGTGCACCGGGTTTGGTGCCAATGTGAATACCTGGCTGTTGTTAGACTCGAACACGGATGTGAACGAAGTGGGCACACATCCGCCGTAGGTATAGGTAACCAATCGCTCGGTATTTTGGTTCACTATGTCGCGGATATTGTCGATGCAAATCACCGAGTCCGTCACTGCCGAGAAGTATATCCGACACAACGGTTGCGAAGTCGCCGAACGATTGAGTGTGGAGTCCTGACGCGAAATGGCGAACAAGGATGCACCACCATTCATCAAACGAATATCGACGGGGAATTCAACCGGATCAGCCAAACTGACCACCGATGAAGGGGCGATGCCACTTACGGTGAACTGATAGGCCTTGATGTCGGCATCGGAGTTGCGGATTTCAATATCCATGAAGCCGTTTGTGAAGTCCACCGTGGTGATGGCAAGCCCAGCGGTGTCGTTCGGATTCAGGATGTTCCTTGGGAAATTGCATTCGTTGGTGTTGGTTCCTGCAGGATGCGGTGCATGCGGTGTGTTGATGCACCACAACGCCAAAGCAGCGTCATACACGGAAACCTGTCCGTCGCCATTCAAATCGTAGCAGGGCGCTGATGAGCTAGGCATGCTTTCCAGCATGTTGGCATACTCGAACACATCAGTGGTGTCTAATGCCAAGTCGTTATTCAGGTTACCATAAATGCCGGTACCTGCGCACACCCCATTGCAATCGAGCACTGCGGCACCACCTGGTATTCCCATGCAATCTACAAACGGAGTACAATTGGGAAGGATGGTAAAGGATGGAACGGCGGCGGTGTTGCGAGTGATCTGCAAACACACTTGAAGCGCGTTGTTGGCATGATTGATTTCGTAATGGTTGAATGCGTCGGGCAAATGACGCGAGTTGATGATCACCGCCAAACGGTATTGTCCATCGGGCACATCAGTGATGTCGATCCACTGGCACTGCGTACCCACGCCGTACACATCATAGCAACCTGCGGAGATGCCCATGTACCCGCAATTGTAAGTTCCCCATCCACAAAGGTCCATCACACAGAAACCGTTCTTATGTCCAGCCGGAATCAGGTTGCCATTGTTGTCATACAATCGGTAATCGCCATAGCCCTCATAGTGTGCGTGGCCGTGACAATTCACCGTGTTGAACATGGTAGGATTACCAGAAGGAGTGCCCACGATGTAATCGAGGTTGCCGATGTTGTCGATTTTTGAAGTGAATGAAATCACATAGCGGGTGCCGTAACCTGTTACGCATCCTTCGGACACATCGCAAGTGCCTGCGGCGATTGTTTGCAAGCCAAGACTGCTCACAAACGCAAGCGAATCGAATACCAAATCAGGACCGGTACAGCCAGGGTTAGGTGCATAGATGCAGCTGCCGTCGTCGATTGCTGCCAGCGGATTGAAGTTGCAAGCATTCGGATCGGTGCAGCCCGATACAGGTCCCACATAGCTGAATGAAAAATTCACGGTGCCGGTGCAGTTGTCGTTGCTGTCGCCGATGCGCACGATGTAGGATTGACCAGCCATGAGGATCACATCCAGCTCTGCCTGTAGACCGCATCCTGCGTTATCGTTATAGGCATAGGTTCCGGGAGGACCTTCATCGCCCGATTGTGGATTGCATGCGGAGTACACCCAGATCTTCGTGTCGCAGGTGTTGGTGCCGCATGTGGTGATGTTATAGATGCCCGTTGTAGGTGCGGTGAAAGAGTAATAATGGTTGTCGTAAACGGTGTTGTGGTTGCCTGCGGTGAGGGTGGATGGCTGCGAGCAGAAGGCCCCTGGTGGACAGTTGATCAGCACCTGGTCTTGGAACCCGTAGTTGTAACCCGTAGCAATCTGTTGTCCGTTGAGGTAGAGCCAATATCCGCCCGGTGCATAGATGCCGTCGCCATAGCTGTCATAGATCGTGAACACATGGCACGCGTTGGCCGCGATGCAGATGGTGTCGCCTACCGAACCTCCTGAATCAATTTGAGCGCCGTTGATGTCGTTGATCTCCCAGCTGATTTCGTAGGGCCACGCATCGGGCACGATTTGCACGATGAGCTGCGAGAATCCTGCAGGACATGGATTGGTTTGTGCTTGCAGGTTGGTGATGCCAAACAGGAGCAATAGGAATGGTAATATTTTTTTCATTTTAACACGAGTTGGTATTCGTTAGTATGACTGCCTGATGATCTTCGTTTTGATATCGGTCGATTCAACATGTAAAAAATAAACGCCTGCTTCTACATGATCTAATGGAATAGAGGACTCGCCCATTCCAAGTATACCTTCGGAAACAATCCTGCCGACACCATCATATAGCCGATATGATTTACCGATGAGTTCCATTGAACCGGAAATGTATACTACCTCGGTGGCTGGATTTGGATATGCTAGAACCTGTAATTCGTTCAATGTTTCTGGATTACCCGTATTGGCTGAAGTGTAAACACGGATGGTGTTGGTTCCCGTTACCGCCATCAAACCGTTGGGAGAAAGACTCGCCCCGCTCGTGTTGTTTCCTGGAAGCGGGTCCGACCACATCAACTGCAGATTATTGTCGAACGCATACACCGTATTGGCACTATTGGTGGCGTATACCATGCCATTGCCGGCGGCCGATAAACGAGGAGAGAACACTCCGGAGGCTGCAATGGTGATGGATGAGTCCAATACCACACCCATTTGCGGATCCAACCGGAATATTTTGCCATTGGATGGAACATAAACGGAACCATCTGCACCGACACACATATGGCTGAAGGGCGCATCGCCTGTAATGGCTGTAGACCATAGTAAAGAGAGAGCGGTGCCGTTGTCCAAGAATGCGCTAACATTGTCGTTCTGCAGTTGCACATAGATTACGCCATTGGGTCCGACCATCAAAGGGCATTGCGGTATGGGACCGCCTCCTCCTAATGAATTCACCACATGGCTGTATTTCTTCGTTCCTGTAGACAGGTCGGTTGCCCACACGTATGGTACTCCGCCGATTTGTTCAAAAGTATAACCGGTGTTGGTAGGCATGTAAATGCTCATTTCACCGCTACCAGACGCCATCGGAATGGTGTTGAGTTGCCAAACCATTTGTCCGGTTTGGTGATTGATCTTATAAATTTTCTGGTTGCCTTCAATAAACAAATCCCCGTCCGAGTCAAATGTGGCGGTAGTAGTGATGTATGGGGCAACAGTAACATTGGACGTCCATACCCAACTTCCCGTGTTCACATCCAACGCATACAATGTATCATTGGAGCTCTCGGTGTACCGCACCACATAAACTTGTTGGTTGCGAAGGCCCATAGGTAAAGATCGGCCATTGTTGTTGGTTACGTCCACGCTCCACAACTGTGCGCCGGTTGCAAGATCATAACAAACTACAGGCGCATAGGTCATGCTGAAAAACCGCATGGTCACCAGTCGGTTGCCCTCTATGAATGCCGGCGTTCCGAAGATACCGGTGGCATTGGCCTGCCAAAACACATTGTTGTTGGTTGGACCTGAAACGTTGGAATATCCGTTACGGCCAGGGTTGCCTCCGCCATTGTTCCACCCAGTTGCGAATTGTGCGTTGACACTACTTGAAATGCATAACAAAACAAGTAAGGTAGCGATGCGGAGCTGTCTCATGTAATGTTGTGATTAATGCTTGTGGTTGAAATCAAGTTTTTTACCGCTTGTCGCGGATGTAATCGTTCCAGGTTTGGGTCTTGTAGGCATCGGTGCCGAAGTAGGGCAAGATGCGGCTAAGCGATGAGGGAGGCAGGTATGCGGGAATAGTTTCGATGAGACGGTTCTCCTCGTCTAGAATCACGAGGGATGGAATCACCAAGTTGTTTTTGGTGAGCGCCAACGCCAACGGGTGGAAGGGCGGTGCACCTGGTTGTGTGGCGAAGGGAACGGTTTGTCCGTTGAACACGATGGTGTCGCGGCTTTCGGCGTTGAAGCCAACCAGTCGGAAGGTGGAATCCGCGTAAGCGAAAACAGTGGAGTCGATGAAGGAGGCGCGTTGCATCACTTTGCAAGAGTTGCACCAGTCGGTGTAGATGAACACCAGCGTTTTCATTTTCTGGGTGGGAACCGAACGGAATGCATCCACGGGCGATTGCCAATTGAGTTTGGTGAACTGCTGATCGGTGGTGCTGTCGCGGAATGCTTTTTCAAACTGCTTTTCGAATTCGTTGTAGTCGCTGTTGCGGAATGCGTTTTCCACGGTAAAGATGAGCATGGGCTCGATGCGTTTCACATCGAGGTAGCCAGGTGCGGTGAGGTTGAGTTGAAAGCGGTTCTCTTCGCGGATGAAACCATTCATGAAGATGGTGCTGGGGTATGAGAGCTTTCCGCCGAGCTTGTCCAGTGCGAACTCGTGTACGGTGCGTGGCTCGGGCGATGTGGGTTTGTAGGTCTTGCCCAGGAAGGTAATGGTGTCTTTACCTTCGGCGTTGAACTTGACTGGGTAGAACTGGTTGTTGATGTACTGCGCGATGCCGGGATCGGAGTAAGTGGTTTTCATCATGTGCTTGCACCACCCGCACCAGTCGGTGTAGAAATCGATGAGCAGGGGTTTTGGCGCCTTCTCATAGGCCTTCATCGCCTCCTCGATGGTCATCCAGTTTACCAATCCGTTGGGATTGCCAGCAGGCGGCTGCACAGTCTGATTTTGCGCAACGGCTTGCGTAGCAAGGATTAGGCAAATAGCGAGCAGTAGCTGTCGGAGCATGGGAGGGGGAATGTAGTACGAAAATAGTGAAAAAATGGGTGGTGGAGAACGCTGATTGTGCGGATCAAACGGATTGCCACGGATTTGATTTTTGACGATTAGTAAATCCGTGCGAATCTGCTGAATTCGATTGATCCGTGTTCCCAATGCCGCATTGCAAAATTTCCGACTTACTTGCCTGCGGCGCTTCTTGTCACTTTTTGCTTGCCCAAAAAGTAACCAAAAAAGGCACCACGAACGCCAACCGTTTGATTGGTCTTGTCGCACATGGCTACACCCCCGGGCCGACCAATCTTACGGTTCGCACCGTTC